>Ga0210394_10000212_pt1 | contig 138581 bp, 124 predicted proteins | sample IncBWC12MmetaG_FD_160121 | JGI IMG/M metagenome (GOLD analysis project Ga0210394, IMG submission 160121) | Forest soil microbial communities from Barre Woods Harvard Forest LTER site, Petersham, Massachusetts, United States - Inc-BW-C-12-M | ecosystem: Environmental > Terrestrial > Soil >...
CGATGCCGCACTAAAACGGAGCGATGCCGGAGAAAAACGGAGCGATGCCGCACTAAAACGGAGCGATGCCGGAGAAAAACGGAGCGATGCCGCACTAAAACGGAGCGATGCCGCACTAAAACGGAGCGATGCCGCACCAAAACGGAGCGATGCCGGAGAAAAACGGAGCGATACCGCACCAAAACGGAGCGATGCCGGAGAAAAACGGAGCGATACCGCACCAAAACGGAGCGATGCCGGAGAAAAATGGAGCGATGCCGCACCGCTGGTTACGATTACCGCCCTCGCGAGGTCCGGTCGGACTGAGAGTCCGACCTACGTTTTGTCAAAGCTCGAACCTGGTCCCAAGCTCCACGACCCGGTTCGGCGGAATGTGGAAGTAGAGCGTGGCGCTGCGGTCGTTGCGCTTCATCAGGACGAAGAGGCGGATGCGCAGACGGGTCAGGAGGGACGTTCGCCTGCTGTCCGGAGGAACGATGGTCGTTCGGCCGAGGTAGTAGGTCGTTCGGTCAGGATCGATCGGGATGCCGAGCTGGCGCGCGCGCTCGAGCACATGAGGGGCGTCGGGCTCCTCCATGAATCCGTAGCGTCCAACGACGCGGTGAAAACCGAGGGTGAGGGTCTCGACGTGAACGCGCTCTTCGTCGTCGACCGTCGGCGACTCCTCTGTGGTGATCGTCAGAAGCACCACGGTCTCGTGCAGCACCTGATTGTGCTTGAGGTGGTGCAGCAGAACGATGGGCACGCCTTCGTTGTCGGCGGCGAGGAAAACGCCCGTTCCACGCACACGGTGGGGCGGGTGGCGGGCCAGGCTGTCGAGGAACGCCTCCAACGGCAGCGCGCGCTCGCGCGTGCAGTTGGCGAGCATGAACCGGCCTGCCTGCCAGGTGCTCATGAGCAGGTAGACGACGGCGCCGATCAGCAGCGGCAGCCAGCCTCCGTCGAGGAACTTGAACGCGTTCGCCACGACGAAAGCGATGTCGGCGATGAGGAACGTGCCTGCGACGGCGATGACCGCGATCCATCGCCAATGCCAGCGCAGGCGGGCCACGGCGGCGAAGAGCAGCGTGGTGATGGCCATCGTGGTCGACACGGCCAGTCCGAAGGCTGCGGCCAGACGGTCGGATGAGCGGAAGGCCAGCACGATCGCCACCGTAGCGAACATCAGCACCCAATTGAGCGCAGGGAGATAGATCTGTCCGATGACGGAACCGGACGTGTGGATGACCTGCACGCGGGGACTGAGCCCGAGCTGCGCGGACTGGCGGGTAAGCGAGAAGACCGCTGAGATGAGCGCCTGCGAGGCCACGATCGTGGCCAGCGTCGCCAGTACCACCATCGGGTAGAGAAACGTTGTCGGAACGCAGGCGTAGAACGGACGCGCCGCCGCGCCCGGATTGCGCAGCAGCATCGCGGCCTGGCCGAGATAGCTGAGAAAGAGCGACGGCAGCGCGAGGTAGTACCAGGCCGCGCGGATCGGCCGCGGACCGAAGTGGCCCATGTCCGCGTAGAGCGCCTCGCCGCCGGTCAGACAGAGGACGACCGCGCCGAGCGCGAAGAACCCGCGAGCGCCGTTGTGGGCAAAGAACCGGACCGCGTAAATCGGGTTGACCGCCGCGAGCGCCGCCGGATTCGAGGCCAGGGTCACGCCGCCGAGGATGGCGATGACCACGAACCACACCGCCAGGACCGGCCCGAACAAGACGCCGACGCGGCCCGACCCGAACGGCTGCACGGCAAACAGCAGGACGAGGATACAGACGGTAATCGGGATCACGCTCGGGCCGAGTGCCGGCGTCGCCACTTGCAAGCCTTCCACGGCGCTGAGCACCGACACCGCCGGCGTGATGATGCCGTCGCCGTAGAGCATGGCCGTGCCGACCAGCGCCAGGGTGACGAAGACGGCGCTGCGGCGGGTGGGCGTCGATTTGTCGCCGGTGAGCAGGGCCAGCAGCGCCAGGATGCCGCCCTCCCCGCGGTTGCCCGCACGCATGAGCACGGCCACGTACTTCACGCTCACCATGAGAATGAGCGCCCAGAGAAACAACGACACGATGCCGAGCACGTTCTCGCGCGTCGGCGCGACGCCGCGAGCACCATGAAACGCCTCCTGCAGCGCATAGAGGGGACTCGTGCCCAAGTCGCCGAAGACGACGCCGAGCGCGGAGAGGGCCAGCAGCAGAAGCGGCGCGGAGCGAACGGCGTCGCCGGCGCCGTTGGAAGCCTCGTCCGGGTTGCTCATCGCGGCAGACGATACCGCCTCGGCTTCCGTTCCGGCACCGGCGCGGATCAGCATTTCGAGATTCTTCCGAATTCTTTCGAGATTCTTACGGATTCTTTGGCGCTTCTTCCGCGCTTCCTTTGGGTTTCGTGCGGACCGGCCTTGCGGAGCTTGGTTATCTATTCTCGTGCGAGCGAAAGCCTGACGCCGTCACACCCCAGCCGCCTGGTCCCAGTCACTCATCAGAGTGACCTTACCCACTGGCCTGGACTACCCAAAGAAAACTGGCGTCGGTAAGTGCGCTCGACCAGGAGAGATATCGTGTCGAACCACAAAAAAGACAGCATCGTCCTTCACTTTGCAGTAGTGGTCCTGCTTCTGACCTCGCTCGCGGCGAGAGGCGATGAGCCGGGCTGCACTCCATCGGACGCGCCAAGTGCGCAGGCTGACAGCACGGCCGCGAAGCCGGCCGAGCCGGCGCCGAAGCCGGAGCCGTTCGCGTTCGCCGATTTCACATGGCTGAACGGCAACAGCCGGCAGCACAAGCCGGTCTTCGACTATCCGGCCTTCACCGGCGAAGTACGCGTCGATACGAATTACGTGTACGACCTCAATCACCCGCAGGACCACACGCTGGTCGGCTCGAGCGAGTTAGGGCGCACCGATGAAGTGCAGCTTCAGCAGCTCGGCGTCGGCGGAGACTTCCACTACGACAATGTGCGAGGCCGCCTGCTGACCCAGTTCGGCATGTACTCGACGATGACGCCGCGCAACGACGCCAGCCCCGCGCGCGGCCAGTGGGACCTGGCAAACGCGTATCGCTACGTATCCGAGGCTTACGGCGGCTATCACTTCGACAAGATGAACGGCATCAACGTCGATGCCGGCATCTTCATGTCGTACGTAGGACTCTTCAGCTACTACCAGTACGACAACTGGGCATATCAACCGTCGTTCGTTTCTTCGAACACACCGTGGTTCTTCAATGGCGTGCGCATTCAGATCTTTCCGAACGACCATTTCAAGGAAGAGATCTGGCTGACGAATGGCTGGCAGTCGTACGGGATGTTTAACGACGCGCCGGGAATCGGAACGCAGACGCTGTGGCGGCCGAACGGCAACTGGTCGATCCTCTCCAACGACTACTTCTACGGCAAGGACACGCTCAACAACGCCGGCAGGAAACGCGCCCACTCGGACAGCAGCATCGAATGGAAATACCGCGATACGCCGGACTCGAAGATCAGCAAGTCCGCGCTGTCATTCACATTCGACATCGGTTGCGAGTACGGCGGCGGCGTGACCTGCACCGGCGGTACTCCCGCCAAGCCGTCGCAGTACTTCATCGGATTCATGCTCTACGACCGCCTGTGGTTCGATCACGACAAGTACGGCTTCACCCTCGGCGGCGGGGCGATCAACAACCCGGGGCGCTACCTCGTCCTCATGCCGCCGATCAACGGCGCCACGGCGGCATCGGGCACGCCGTATTTCACCGCCAACCCCGGCGATCCGTTCCGGGCCTGGGATGCGTCGGCGACCTTCGACTACATGCCGAGCGACAGCGTCACGTTCCGCTACGAGCTCAATCACCGTTCCGCGAACGTGCCGTATTGGTCCGGGCCGGGCGGCGTGACGCCGCCGGGCGGAAACAGCGGAGCCCCCGGCTCGCTGGTCTCCGGCTTCCAGCCTGACCTGAGAAAAGCCGAGAGCCGTTTCACGGCCGCGATCCTGGTGAAGTTCTAGCCATGACCACCGCGCGAATCACAGCGATCGGCAGCGCCGCCGTTGTGATCGCGCTTGCGGCGGGTTCCGCCTTCGGACAGGAGGCGGCACCCGCCGCGCCGAAGTGGTACGACATCATGCACATCAGCGGCTTCGTCGACGCCTACTACGCCTGGAACGGCAACGATCCGGTATCGCGTGATAACTTCGAGCCGGGAACAGGTACGACCGCGAAGAACGCGAACGAATTCAGCCTCAATCTTGCCGAGGTGGAGATCGTCCGCGATCCCGCTCCGGTCGGTTTTCACCTCTCGCTGGTCGCGGGCAACGGCGCGGATGTGGTGCATGCCGGCGAGCCCCAAGGGTTTCGTCACATCTACCAGGCTTCCGTCATCTACAAGCTGAACGACAAGCTGACCATCGAGGGCGGGATCTTCCCGTCGCATATCGGATTCGAAGGCTTCTTCTCGAAGGACAACTGGAGCTACACGCGGGGGTGGCTCGGCGAGTTTTCGCCGTACTATCAGGCGGGCATTCACGCCAGCGAGCAGTTCTCGAAACATTGGTCGGGCGAGATCCACGTCCTCAACGGATGGCAGCTCATCCGCGACAACAACGACGCGAAGGCGATCGGCGTCAAGATCGCGTACAGCGGCGACCGGCTCAATGCGTCGCTCAATACCTTCGACGGGCCCGAGCTCCCGAACGACAACTCGCACTGGCGTCACTTCGGCGACCTGATCGCCACATTCAAGGCGACCAGGCCGCTGAGCATCAGCGTTTCCGTCGACCGCGGATATCAGGCCCTTCCGGGCAACGCAAGCGCCAACTGGCTGGGCATCGGCGGGTTCGGCCGGTACACGCTCGACCCGCGGCACGCGATCGCCGTTCGGATCGAACGATTCAATGACCCGGAGGACGGTATCAGCGGCGCGGCGCAGAAACTCACCGAAGCCACCCTGACATTCGAGCACCACCCGGTCGGGAACCTGATTCTCAAAATCGAAGGGCGCCGTGATCACTCGACGGCATCGGTATTCACAAGCGGCCGAAACGGCACGTCGCGTGACGAGACCATCGTCGTGATCGGCGCTGTGGCCACGTTCTGAAGCAAGGAGACGCTCATGTGGGATCTGATTTTCATCGTGTTGACCATCGTCCTGTTCGCCGCCGCGGTCTGGTACACGCGTGCCTGCGACAAGGTGTGAGGCTGCCATGACATTCGAAACAATCGTTGGACTCGCGCTCGCTGTTCTTGGCCTGATCTATCTCTTGTACGCGCTGATTCGCGCGGAGGACCTGTAATGACCACGATCGAACTGCTGAAAATCGCTGTCTATTTTCTGCTGATCCTCGCGGTGACGAAGCCGCTCGGCCTTTTCATGAAGCGCGTCTTCTCGAAAGAGAAGACGTTTCTCGATCCATTGCTGCGGCCTGTCGAGCGGCTCGTCTATCGGGTCAGTGGCGTCGACGAGACGAAGGAACACGACTGGATGCAGTACACGATCGCCATGCTGCTCTTCAGCGTGGTCGGGCTGCTGTTTACCTATGCCATTCAGCGCCTCCAGCACCTGCTGCCGTTGAATCCGGACAAACTCCCAACGGTGCCGCCCGATCTGGCGTGGAACACCGCGGTCTCGTTCACCACGAACACGAACTGGCAGGCCTACACCGGCGAGGCCACCATGTCGCACCTGACGCAGATGGTGGGGCTGACGTTTCACAACTTCGTCTCCGCGGCCGCCGGCATCGCCCTGGCCATCGCCGTGATCCGCGGCATCGCCCGGCATAGCTCGAAGACCATCGGCAATTTCTGGGTCGATCTGACCCGCGCCACGCTCTGGGTGCTCCTCCCGATCTGCCTCGTCTCGGCGGTCGTCCTCATGTCGCAAGGTGTGATTCAGAACTTCCATCCGACCGCGGCGGTGACCACGGTCGAGGGGAAGGTCCAGAAGATTCCACAGGGGCCGGTAGCCTCGCAGGAGGCCATCAAGGAGCTCGGTACCAACGGCGGCGGTTTCTTCAACGCCAACTCAGCCCACCCGTACGAGAACCCCACTCCCTTCACCAACCTTTTCGAGATGTTCCTCATCTTTGCCATCGGCGCCGGGCTGACCTACACGCTCGGCTCGATGATCGGCAAGCCGCGCCACGGCTGGGCGGTCTTCTGGGCCATGGGGATCGTGTTTCTGGCCGGGACGTTCATCGTCACGATCGCCGAACAGAGCGGCAACCCCATGCACCAACGTCTCGGCGTCGCCGCCACGGGCGGCAACATGGAGGGGAAGGACGTGCGTTTCGGCGTCGGTGACTCAGCGCTGTTCGCGGCGATCACCACCGACGCGTCGTGCGGCGCCATCAACTCCTGGCACGACTCCTTTACGCCGATCGGCGGCTCCATCCCGCTGCTCAACATCATGCTCGGCGAGATCATCTACGGAGGCGTCGGCGCGGGCCTCTACGGCATGTTCCTCTTCATCGTGCTGACGGTCTTCATCGCCGGCCTGATGGTCGGGCGGACGCCGGAGTACCTCGGCAAGAAGATCGAGGCGCACGACGTCAAGCTGGCCATGCTGTCCGTGCTGATTCTGGCGTTCTCAATCCTCGTAGGTACCGCGGTGGCCGCGGTCACGGTGGCCGGCACCTCGCGTCTCGCCAACGCCGGCCCGCACGGTCTTAGTGAGATGACGTACGCCTTCACCAGCGCCACCGGCAACAACGGCAGCGCCTTCGCCGGCCTCGACGCCAACCACATGTTCTACAACGTCGCACTCGGTCTGGCCATGTTCTTCGGCCGCTTCCTGATGATCATTCCGATCATGGGCATCGCCGGCTCATTGGCGGCGAAGAAGAACCTTGCCGAAACGGCCGGTACGTTTCCGGTCGACGGACCGCTGTTCACGTTTCTTCTCATCGGCGTGATTCTCATCGTCGGCGCCTTGACGTACTTCCCGGTTCTCTCGCTCGGGCCGTACGTCGAGCACTTCCTCATGAACGCGGGAAAGGTGTTCTAACCATGGCCACTCAAAAGAAACTCTCTCTGTTCGACCGGGCCATCCTTCGCCGGGCGCTCCTGGACTCCATCGTCAAGCTGAGCCCCCGCCGGATGATGAAGAACCCGGTCATGTTCCTCGTCGAAGTGGGCGCGGTGCTCACCACCGTGCTCCTCATCCCCGGCCTCTCGAAGCACGTGGACTATCTCTTTCAGATCCAGATCACGCTGTGGTTGTGGGCCACGGTGCTCTTTGCGAACCTGGCCGAAGCCGTGGCCGAGGGGCGCGGCAAGGCGCAGGCGGACGCCTTGCGCAAGGCGAAGACCGAAGCCACCGCTCGTCGTCTGTCAGGTCCTGACCGCAAGACCGAGGAGCAGGTTGCGGCCTCGCAACTCCGCAAGGGCGACCTCGTCGTCGTCGAAGCGGGTCAGATCATCCCCGGCGACGGCACGGTGATCGAAGGAATCGCCTCCGTCAACGAATCGGCCATCACCGGCGAGTCGGCGCCGGTCATCCGCGAAGCGGGCGGCGACCGCTCCGCGGTCACCGGCGGGACGATGGTGCTCTCCGACCGCATCGTGGTCGAAATCACCTCCGAGCCGGGGCAGACCTTCATCGACCGGATGATCCGTCTCGTCGAAGGCGCTGAGCGGCAGAAGACGCCGAATGAGGTGGCGCTCGACATTCTCCTGGCCGGTCTGACGATCGTCTTCCTCTTTGCCACCGTGACGCTCAAGCCGTTCGCGATGTACTCCGGCAGCGACGTCAGCGTGACGGTCCTGATCGCCTTGCTGGTCTGCCTCATCCCGACGACGATCGGAGCGTTGCTGTCGGCCATCGGTATCGCCGGCATGGACCGCGTGCTGCAGCACAACATACTGGCCATGTCCGGCCGCGCGGTAGAAGCCTCGGGCGACGTCAACGTCCTCCTACTCGACAAGACCGGCACCATCACCCTCGGCAACCGCGAAGCGGTCGAGTTCATCGCAGCGCCTGGCGTGGAGACACGCACGCTCGCGGACGTGGCCCAACTCTCGTCGCTAGCCGACGAGACGCCGGAGGGACGCTCGATCGTCATTCTGGCAAAGGAAAAGTTCGCATTGCGCGGCCGCGAGCTGGCCACGCTCGGCTCGCATTCGATCGTTCCCTTCTCCGCGAAGACGCGCATGTCCGGAATCGATTTCGAAGGAGGCCGCGCGGTGCGCAAGGGGGCCGCCGATTCGGTCGCGGAGTACATCCGTTTGAAAGATGGCTCGTTCCCCGACGAAGTCCGGCAGGATGTTTCGCGAATCGCCGGAGAGGGGGGTACGCCGCTCGTCGTCGCCGACGATCACCGCGTCCTCGGCACGATCTATCTGAAAGACATCGTCAAGGGCGGGATGAAAGAGCGCTTCGACCGCCTGCGCATGATGGGAATCCGCACGGTGATGATCACCGGCGACAACCCTCTGACTGCCGCGTTCATCGCCCGCGAAGCAGGGGTGGACGACTTCCTGGCGCAGGCCACCCCCGAGGACAAGCTCGCACTGATCCGCAAAGAACAGGCGAAGGGAAACCTTGTGGCCATGACCGGCGACGGCACGAACGACGCGCCGGCGCTGGCGCAGGCCGACGTGGGCATGGCCATGAATACCGGAACACAGCCGGCAAAAGAAGCCGGCAACATGGTCGATCTCGACTCGAACCCGACGAAGCTGATCGAAGTCGTCGAGATCGGCAAACAACTTCTGATGACGCGCGGCGCGCTGACGACCTTCTCGATCGCTAACGACGTGGCCAAGTACTTCGCCATCATCCCGGCTCTGTTCCTGGTCACGTTCCCGGAGTTGCAGGCGCTCAACATCATGCGCCTGGCCACGCCGCAGAGCGCCATTCTCTCGGCGGTCATCTTCAACGCCCTGATCATCGTCGCGCTCATTCCGCTGGCGCTGCGGGGAGTCAAATACCGTCCGCTCGGCGCGGGACGCATCCTGCGCCGCAATCTGCTGCTGTACGGCGTCGGCGGCGTGATCATTCCGTTCTTCGGCATCAAGGCCATCGACCTGCTGCTCCACGCCGTCCATCTCGCCTGAGGAGTCACGACCATGCTTGAACACATCAAGATCTCTCTCCGCATCACCGTTGCCCTGCTGGTCATCACGTGCGGGTTCTATCCGGCGCTGGTCTGGGCCATCGGGCAAGTTGCGTTTCGCCAACAGGCCAACGGTTCGCTGGTCGAGCAGAACGGAAAGGTGGTCGGCTCGGAACTGATCGGCCAGAACTTCGCCGGGAGTCGCTACTTTCACCCGCGTCCCTCCGCGGCCGGAACCGACGGCTATGACGGCACGGCGTCGGGCGGATCGAATCTGGGACCGACGTCAAAGAAGCTTCGCGACACGATCAACGGCCTCGTGACGAAATACCCGGATACCAAGCCGGCCGGTGGAATCCCGGCCGACGCCGTGACCGCATCGGCATCCGGACTCGATCCGCACATCTCTCCCGAAAACGCGATGTCACAGTCTGCGCGCGTCGCGAACGCAACCGGGCTGTCCCTTGCGCAGGTCGAGTCGTTGATCCACGCACGCACCGAGGGCCGTTTCCTGGGCATCTACGGCGAGCCGCGCGTGAACGTGCTCCTGCTGAATCTCGACATCGACAAGGTCGCACGGAAGAAGTAAGCGGTATTCTGAAACCATGCCGCGCATGAACGAGGATGCTCGTCCCGATCCGGACGAGCTGCTGCGGCTCGCAAAGAACGACGGCAGCGGGCGCGGGCGGCTGAAGGTCTATCTCGGCATGGCCGCCGGTGTGGGGAAGACGATGCGCATGCTCGATGATGCGCACCACATGCGCCGCGCCGGCGTGGACGTGGCCATCGGTTTCGTCGAAACGCACGGGCGTGAGGAAACAGCCGCGCGGATCGCCGATCTCGAAGTGATCCCGCGGCGCCGCGTTTCCTACCGCAACGTCATCATCGAGGAGATGGATCTCAGCGCCATCCTGGCGCGGCATCCGGACGTCGTCGTCGTCGACGAGCTCCCTCATACGAACGCGCCCGGCTCCAAGAACGAGAAGCGCTGGCAGGATGTGGAAGACATCCTGGCTGCCGGCATCTCGGTGATGACGGCGCTCAACGTCCAGCATCTCGAAGGCGTGCAGGACGTCGTCCGCTCCGCAACGGGGATCGACATCAGCGAGCGCGTGCCGGACCGTACGGTGCGCGAGGCGGACTCGGTCATCCTGGTCGACCTTCCCGTGGCCGAGCTTCAGGAACGTCTGCGACAGGGGAAGATCTATCCGCCCGATCAGGCAGCCCGCGCTCTCGACAACTTCTTTCGGACCGAGCTCCTCGTCCGTCTGCGCGAGCTGGCGCTGCTCCAGACCGCGACGTTCTCCGGTGCGCCGGTCATCGTGCAAGGTACCTCGGAGGTTCGCCTGGCGGTGGCGCTGCCGTTCGAGCCCGAGATCGCGCGGTCGCTGGTCCTTCGCGCTTCGCGCCTGGCCGGCCGGATGAACACGCGCTGGTATGCCGTCTACATCCGGCAGCGCCGCGCCCATCCCGAGAACATCTCCGCCGAGCAACACCGCAAATTGAGCGAGAACGTGCAACTGGCCATCTCCCTCGGCGCCACTGTCATCACGCGCGAGTCCGAGGATGTGGCCGGCGCTCTGCTCGACTTCGTCAAGTCGGAAGGCATCAAGATCCTCGTCGTCGGCCGCCCGACGCGCTCGGGCCTCGTCAGCCGCATCGTACCCAGCACGGCTCACAGGCTGCTCGAGCGCGGGCGAGGGTTCGACATCGTCATCGCGGACGTATGAAAGGAGAAGGCGGGACTGCCTCCGGGTAGTGCGACAATCGCGGAATGCAACTCAGCGATCTGATCGAACACCGCGACATCGCGATCGGCGTCCATGCGCCGGATATCGGAACCGCCGCGGCGCAGCTCCTGCGGGAGACGCTTCCGCGGCGAGGGTTCGCTCCAAGCGATGTGGATCGCGTGGTGAACGCCGTGTTGGAGAGGGAACGGGAAGCGCCGACTCTCTGCGGATCGATCGCCATCCCCCATGCGCGCGACCCGCTGCTTCCGTCGTTCGTCGCCGCGATCGGCGTCAATGCAGGAGGGATTGTCGATGGCTCACCAACCCCGAAGGTGATGATCGTCTTCGTATCGCCCGAGGCCGAGCGCAACGAGCACCTGGCGCTGCTGGCCTCCCTGGCACGCTTTGGCCGTGATGACACCGCGGTGGCTTCGATGGCCGCGGCCACCCGCAGTGAGGATGTCGTTCGGTTCGTCCACGCGCCGGCGAGAACGTAGCGTCGTCAAACCTCGAACACAAAGGCTTACCGTAATGGTGGTACCTATCGATGGGCCGAAGGCCGGGTGAGGAGACGCGCGGACGCTGATTGGCGAAGTGACGGGCCGGGGGAAGCGCTTGAAAACAGGCAACTTCAATGCGAGCACCGCGGTGCAGCCGCGTTTGTATCGCCGCCGCGATGTCATCGCAACCGGCATCCATCCCGTCCGAAACTGCTTAACCCATACTCGGAATAGGAGTTCGCGGTTACTGTTCCTTACTTGTTGACGGCCAATGAGCCTGGACTTATATTGAGTAAGTCAACACCGACGACTCTTTCGACCGAGGTTCGCCTCGGGCGGGTTCGCCGGCCCCCCTCGGGTTACGATCCGAGGGTTTTTTTTTATGGGTGGTCGCACTGCCTTCATCATCGACGGATTCAACGTCTACCACTCGGTGGTCGCGGCTAGCCGAAGCCTCGGGTTACCCGACGAACGCGGTACGAAATGGCTGAACCTCCGAGGTCTGTGCGAGTCGTACCTGCCGGCACTCGGCGCTGACGCCACGTGCACCGGCATTTACTACTTCTCCGCGCTTGCCCACTACATGCAGGCCGCCAAGCCCGGCGTAGCTGCTCGTCACCAGGCCTACATACGTGCGTTGAACGCGACGGAAGTGGTCGTGGAGCTGGGCCACTTCAAGAAGAAGTCCGTAACCTGCAACTCCTGCTCGAAAACGATCAATCTACGCGAAGAAAAGGAAACCGACGTCGCGGTGGGAGTGAAGTTGCTCGAAGTCCTGCATGATGACGTGGCCGACCGCGTCGTCCTGGTAACTGGTGATACCGACATAGCGCCCGCAGTTCGGGCGGCTGGCCGGATGTTCCCGAGCCGTGAAGTCTGCTTCGCGTTCCCGTGGGGCCGAAAGAACGACGAGCTGGCGCGATGCGTCGAACGCTGTTTTCAGATCACTCGAGAGGCATACGTTCGACACCAATTCCCCGATCCACTGATCGTCGGGAAAAGGAAGCTCACGAAGCCTCCAAGCTGGTGATCGTCAGTCAATGCGCGATGACGCGCCCTGCGTTCTGCGTGTGATAACGTCTACCCATGTCGGACGCGGTGCAATGGGGGAAGGTCATCGACCAGACCTGTTGCATCGGTTGTCATGCATGCAGCACCGCCTGCAAGTCCGAAAACGCCGTTCCGCTGGGCGTGAACCGCACCTACGTCAAGTACGTCGACGTCGGGCAGTTTCCGGCCGCGCGGCGCGCCTTTCAGGTCACGCGCTGCAATCAGTGTGAGCATCCTCCCTGCGTCACCGCTTGTCCGACCTCGGCGATGTACCGCCGTCCCGACGGCATCGTCGACTTCGACAAGGAGATCTGCATCGGCTGCAAGGCGTGCATCGCCGCCTGTCCGTATGACGCGATCTTCATCAACCCCGAGGATCACTCGGCGGAGAAATGTAACTTCTGCGCCCACCGGTTGGAGGTCGGGCTCGAGCCTGCCTGCGTGGTGGTCTGTCCCACCGAGGCCATTCTCATCGGCAACCTGCGCGATCCTGAATCGCGCGTGGCCAAGTTCGTCAACCGCGACGTTGTGGCCGTGCGCCGGCCGGAGAAGGAAACGCATCCCAAGCTCTTCTACAAAGGGGCGCATCAGGCCACGCTCGATCCGCTGGCGGCGCAACGGCCGGAGGGCGGGATCTTCCTCTGGAGCGAACAGGGGGAAGGGCTGCCGCACCAGGTCGTTTCGGGCCACCCCGGCAAGGCCAACAACGTCGCCGCGGCGATGCTCGCCTACGACGTGCCGCATCGCGCGCCGTGGGGGTTATCGGTCAGCTTCTATGTCTGGACCAAAGCGATCGGAGCCGGCGCCTACCTCGTGGCGGCGATCCTCATCCTGCTCGGCCGGCTGGACACGACGAGCGTTCTCTGGAAGTGGACGACGCCGCTTTTGTCCGCGTTCTTCATCGCCGTCACTTTCGCGCTGTTGATCGGTGATCTCGAGCATCCCTCGCGCTTCTACTTGATTCTCACCCGGCCGCAATGGCGGAGCTGGCTCGTGCGCGGCGGCGTGATTCTGGGCGCGTTCAGCGCCGTGATCGGACTGCACCTTCTCTGGAGTCTTTTCAGCGCAAGCCCGCCGCGCGCAATCGCAATCGTGGGCGCCTTGCTGGCGATTGGGGCGGGCACCTACACGGCGTGGCTCTTCGCGCAGGCGAAGGCGCGCGATCTGTGGCAAAGCCCGCTGCTGCCGATCCAGCACCTGGTGGCGACGGTTCTCGCCGGCGGAGCCGCACTGATGATCGCCGCGGCCGCCGTCGCGCCCGATCTCGTTCCGCTGCTGGCCCGCCTCACCGCGGCGGCCACCGTGTTCCATCTCATGCTCATCGCCTCGGAGGTCCTCACGCCTCATCCCACGGCGCACGCCCGCCTGGCGGTCCGCGAGATGGTGCGCGGGAAATACCGCCTGGCATTCAGTGCCGGTGTGATTCTCCAGCTTGTCGGGCTGGTCATCGTGCCGTTCCGGGCAGAAGCCGCCGTTCTGGTCCTCATCGGCCTTCTCCTCTACGAGCACGCGCACGTCGGAGCCGCGCAAGCGGTGCCTCTGGCGTAAGGAGAGATCGATGTCTTCGCCGAAAACGCGCTATCCCGGACCGAGCGGCACCGCGCTGATGTCGTTCCCGCCGCGCGAGCGCTGGGACGACTGGACCGAGCTCGACTCGCGCGCCTGGCCGAAACGCGTCGAGCGCAACTACATGCTCGTCCCCACCACGTGCTTCAACTGCGAGTCGGCCTGCGGACTGCTCGCCTATGTCGACCGCAAGACATTCGAGGTTCGGAAATACGAGGGGAACCCCGAGCATCCCGGCTCGCGCGGACGGAATTGCGCGAAGGGTCCGGCCACGCTCAATCAGGCCAACGATCCGGACCGGATTCTCTATCCGTTGCGCCGCGAGGGGAAACGTGGCGAGAATCGCTGGCGCCGCGTGACTTGGGATGAAGCGCTCGACGACATCGCCGCACGCATCCGGCGTGCGCTCGTGGACGGAAGACCGAACGACGTGATGTACCACGTCGGCCGGCCGGGAGAGGACGGCTATACCGAACGCGTTCTGGCGGCGTGGGGAGTGGACGGCCACAACTCGCACACGAACATCTGCTCTTCGAGCGCGCGCGCCGGCTACCAGTTCTGGATGGGCTATGACCGGCCCAGCCCCGACCACGCCAACGCCGACGTCATCCTTCTCATCAGCGCGCATCTCGAGTCGGGCCACTACTTCAATCCGCACGCGCAGCGGGTGATGGAAGGGAAGGCGCGTGGCGCGAAGCTGATCGTCTTCGACGTCCGCCTCTCCAACACGGCCTCGCATGCCGATCACTGGCTGGCTCCATGGCCGGGGAGCGAGGGGGCGATTCTCCTGTCCATCGCCCGCCACATGATTCACAACGGACGCTACGACCGCGACTTCGTTCGCCGCTGGTGGAACTGGCAGGAGTTGATGGAGCAGGAGCATCCGGAGCGGCCCGCGACATTCGAGGAGTTCGAGCTCGTGCTGCGCGATCTGTACGCTGCGTATACCTTTGACTTCGCCGAGGCCGAGTCGGGAGTGGCCGCGGCGACGATCGAGCAGATCGCGGACATCGTGGCCTCGGCGGGAACACGTCTCAGCACGCACACGTGGCGCAGCGCCACGGCCGGAAACCTCGGCGGATGGCAGGTGGCGCGGTGTCTCTTCCTGCTCAACGCGCTCTCCGGTTCCATCGGCACCGAGGGAGGGACGTTTCCGAACGCGTGGAACAAGTTCGTGCCGCGCCCCATCCATATGCCTCCGCATCCCCCCAAATGGAACGACTTGACCTGGCCCGATGAGTTCCCGCTGGCGTGCAACGAGATGTCGTTTCTCCTTCCGCACCTTCTCCAGGACGGCCGCGGAAGCCTCGATGTCTATTTCAGCCGCGTCTACAACCCCGTCTGGACCAATCCGGACGGATTCTCCTGGATCGACACGCTCACCGACGAGGCCAAGATCGGGCTGCACGTTTCCCTCACACCGACCTGGAGCGAGACCGCGTACTTCGCCGATTACGTGCTGCCGGTCGGAATCGGGTCGGAGCGGCACGACATCCATTCCTATGAGACGCACGACTCGCAGTGGATCGGTTTCCGCCAGCCGGTCCTTCGCGCGGCGAAGGAGCGCCTCGGGCAGCACATCACGGACACGCGCGAGGTGAATCCCGGCGAGGTGTGGGAGGAGAACGAGTTCTGGATCGATCTCTCGTGGCGCATCGATCCCGACGGTGCCATGGGCCTCCGCAAGTACTTCGAATCGAAGAAGGAGCCCGGAGCAAAGCTCTCGGTCGACGAGTACTACGGATACATATTCGAGAACTCCGTTCCCGGTCTCCCGGAGAAAGCGGCGGCCGAAGGATATTCACCGCTCGAATCGATGCGCCGCGCCGGTGCCTTCGAGCTGAAGCAGCACGTCGGCGCGATCCACGAGGAGGCTGTGCCGGCGGCCGAGCTCACGGAGGTCCACGTCGATGGGCTGGGACGGGCCTTTGCGCGCTCGCCGAAGCCCGATCAGCCGAACATCGTGCCGGTGCCGACGCCCGATGGCGACGCCGAGGGGCGGCGGCGGATTGGTGTGGAGATCGACGGCGCCGTGCTGCGCGGCTTCCCGACGCCCAGCGGGCGGCTGGAGTTCTACTCGTCGACGCTCGTGCAGTGGGGCTGGCCGGAGATGGCCATCCCCGGATACACGCGCAGTCACGTCCATCCGAAGAGCATGCAGCCGGGTGAGATGCCGCTCATCCCCACCTTCCGTCTTCCGGTGCAGATTCATACGCGCAGCGCCAATGCGAAGTGGCTCGACGAGATCGCGCACACGAACCCGCTCTGGATCCATCCGCAGGATGCGAAGCGCATCGGCGTCACGAACGGGCAGCTCGTTCGCGTGGAGACGCGCATCGGACATTTCGTCGTGAAGGCGTGGGTCACCGAGGGGATTCGCCCCGGAGTCGTCGCGTGCAGCCACCACATGGGACGCTGGAAGACCGACGAAAACGGACAGCGCCAGATGATGGCCACCGTGAGTCTCGATCGGAAGGGGAGCGTCCGGACGCTGCGCCGCCAGCGCGGTGTGGAGCCGTATGCCTCAAGCGACGCGGACACGGAGCGGATCTGGTGGACCGACGCCGGTGTGCATCAGAACCTGACCTTCGCCGTGCAGCCCGATCCCATCTCGGGGATGCACTGCTGGCATCAGGCCGTGCGCGTCATGAAGGCCGCCCCTGGCGATCGCTATGCGGACATCTCCGTCGACGTGGCGAAGTCGCGGGTGGCTTATCAGGAGTGGATGGCCAGGACGCGGCCTGCGTCGGCCTATTCACCCGACGGCACCCGCCGGCCGTATTGGATGCTCCGCCCGCTGAAGCCGTCTCGCGAGGTCTACCGAGCGCCGGTCAAGGGAGAAAAGACGTAGGTCGGATTCTCCAGTCCGACCGGTGCTTGCGCGGTCGGTAATCGAATACCACGTGGTTTCACCACTCTGTTCCAACTACTCGGAGCTAACGACCGGACGCCGCGATAGCGGCTCAAGAAGGTAGCCAGGGGTGCGAGCGCTTTTTGCGAGCACCCCTGGTCAGTGGTGTCACTTGAAAGCGTGCCGCGCCAGCGGCACTGGATGGAGTCCCGGATTAATCCAGTGCCGCTGACGCGGCACCAACCACGACATCTCTTTACCAGGGGTGCTCGCAAAAAGCGCTCGCACCCCTGGCTACCGTCTTCTTGCCGCTGACGCGGCGACCCCGCTCGAGGCGAGACGCCGCCGAGCCTCGGTAGGTCTGGAGAGTCCGACCTACGCCGGCTTACGCGGACCCGACCGCGAACGAGATCATCAGGACCACGAATACGACGGCGGTGATTGCCACGTAGAGACGGTCGCGCTCGACGGCGAAGCTCACGATCGAGATGAGCACGCGCGCCACCGGGGTGGCGATCAGCACAAGGAGCCCGGCCATCACGAACGCCTGGCCGCTGCCGCGCCGCACGCCGGCGATTACCTCACCGATCGTGCTCGGGGAGTGCGTGCCCGGCGCCGTGAGTCTGGCCAGTGCCGAACGTGAGGAAACGTAATCGGGATGGTGCAGGAAGGTAATCACCATGCCGGCGGCGACGATGGTGATGCTCAGCAGGACCCCGGTGCGCAGGAGGGTGCTGACGGCGGTATCCATCCAGTTCTTCACCCTCTCACCCCCTTGAACAGCATCTGCGCCGCGATGAGCACGAGCACGACGACGAAGGTCATGCGCACGGCCCGGCTGCCGATGCGGCCGAGCGTATGCGATCCGGCGAACGCCCCGGCCAGCACGCCGATGGCCACGGGCGCGGCGATGAACGGATCGATCTGTCCGCGTGAGAAGTACACCCCGGCGCTTGCCGCGGCGGTCACACCGATCATGAAGTTGCTCGTGGCCGTCGACACTTTGATGGGGAGCTCCATGGCCAGATCCATCGCCGGAACTTTCAGCGCCCCCGAGCCGATGCCGAGAAGTCCGCTGACGGTTCCGGCGATGTACATGAGCCCCAGACCGATGCGGGCGCGCACGGGTTGATATTCGATGTGCTCGCCGGCAGCAGGGTCGAAGTAGGAGCTCTGCAGCCGCAGAACGCGAGCCCACGGTCCGACCGTCACTTCCTCGTCGCTCCTGCGCCGCCCGCGCACCATGGCAATCGCCGAGTAGCCGAGGATCAGGCCGAAGAGGACGAAGAGGAATCGGGGGTGAACGATCCCGGCCAGATAAGCGCCGGTGATCGCGCCGAGCGTCGTTCCCAGCTCCAGGAACATGGCCACGCGCATGTTGGCCAGATGGTCGCGGACGTACGCCGCCGCCGCGCCGCTGGAAGTGGCGATCACCGAGACGATCGACGCGCCAATGGCCAGGCGGATGTCGACGTGCAGCAGAAGCGTCAGCGCGGGGATGACGATCAACCCACCTCCCAATCCGAGCAGCGACCCGAGAAACCCGGCCAGCAACGAGATCGCGCCGACCGTGAGGACGAAGACGAGCGGTGTCATCCCGCGAGTGTACTTCGGGCGGTGTTCGGTTTTGAGGGTGCTGGGGTGCCAGGTTAGGTTGCTGGGTTGCAAGGTTGCTTGGCAGAGTCAACAGGTTCCATAGCCTCTCGGGTTCTCACCCAGTAACCAAGCAACCCAGTAACCCAGCAACCCAGCAACCAAACCGAGCCGGCACGGTCGTTGCGCTAGAATTGACTCGTGAAGTCTCCCCGCGTCGGCAAGCCTCGGTCAGCCTCGGCGGGTTACTCGCTGTCGCGCAAGTTGCCGAAGCTGTCGCTGCCGGCGTCGGCAGCTGCGGCCACGCCTCCACGGGCGAAGCCGGTGATCGGGAAGCCGGGCCGGTCGCTCTTCAGTGGTGTTCCGGAGGGGAAGCCGCCGCAGCGCGATCCGGTTAGCGGGACACGAAATGGACGGAAATGACGAGCAGGCCCAGCATCCCGCGATTCGCGGCCTGAAAACCGTCTGCCTCTGCAACAACATTAAATATAGGACGATCGAGCGCGCCATTCGCCGTGGGGCGTGTACAGTCAGCCAGGTGGCGGCCTGTACCGGTGCGACGACAGGGCATTGCGGCGGGAGTTGCACGCCCGAGGTTCAGGAGATGCTGGCCGAGCACGGTCCGCGGACAGTATTGGCCCAGCCCCCGCCGAAACCGGCCGCATCCCCCGACGCCTGGTGGATTCGAAAGAAATGATGCCTGTCGTCACCGGCGGCCACGGCCTGCCGATGTTTCCGCCGGCCGGGATGGCCATCGCCGCACTGACGGTGATGCTCTGGTTGATCTGGAGCGACACCGTCCGGGCCGGGCGGACACCGGCATTGCTCTACGCGGTGCGGGTGGCCCTCTTCATCATCGTGGCCGGCATCCTCGTCCTAAACCGTATCCGCTACCCCTACCTCTTCTCGCCGACGGCGACCGTGCTGGTCGTGATTGTGGCGATCGTCGGCGCGGGAGGGGCGGCGTACTTTGCGCGCCGGCTCGTCCGGAGAGAGTAAAGAGGGTTCAGTGGAGATCGACTGGCGTAGGTGAAGGTAGTCGTCGGATCTTAGAGAGAGATCGCAGGCCCGTCGACTCGTCCGGTCCATCATTCCGCTCGGCAAGGTGGCCAACCCCCACCGAACCCTGAAGAGCACTATACGGCATTCCGTCCGTAAACGCAACCTTCATGATTTATGACGCGGATAGGTTGCAGGAAGGGGGGTGGGGTGTGGGGGGTGGGGGGTGGAACGGCTCTGTCTGACAGCCGGCAGCCCAGAGCCGATAACCCCCGACAACCGACAACCGACAACCGACAACCGACAACCGTCAGAGGACAGCGCCCTGCAATCTCCCACCTCCACCCCCCATCCCCCACCCCCCATATACTCAACCCATGAAACCCTCACTCGTCACCCTCTTTCAGGCTCTCAGCGACCCGACGCGGTTGAGGCTGCTGAACCTGATGGCGGCGGGGGAGGTCTGTGTCTGCTACTTCGTGGAGATCCTCGATGAGACGCAGCCGAAGATCTCGCGGCACCTGGCGTATCTGCGCCGGGCCGGGCTCGTCAAGGCGCGGCGCGACGGCAAGTGGATGCACTACGGGATGGTGACGCCATCCCATGCAGGGCAGGCTGAGGTGCTGAAGACCGTGCTCGGTGTCATCGCTGCCAACCCGAGGATGCAGCGCGACCGCCTTGCACTCGAGCGCGTCTGCTGTGCCGTTCGTTTGCCGGAGTCCCTGCAGAATGCTCCCAAACCGGAGCTGGTGCGGGGGCGGATGAGCTGATGTCTGTGGTTGCTGGGTTGCAGGTTCCCGGAACTGAGTATCCAACCCCACCTGAACCGAAACCCGGCAGAGCGCACATACGCGCTAACTTTAAGGCCACGCCAAGCGCCGCGATAGCGGCCCGAGACGGTAGCCAGGGGTGCGAGCGTTTTTTGCGAGCACCCCTGGTTCGGATGTCTAGTTGAGTCGTGCCGCGTCAGCGGCACCGGATCATCAGACGAAGATGGGTCGCGATTTTCCAATGCCGCTGACGCGGCACCACAACTACGTACCTCGTTACCAGGGGTGCTCGCAAAAGGCGCTCGCACCCCTGTCTACCCTCTTCTGCCGCTATCGCGGCGCGTTGCCGTCGGGTTTAAGTTAAGTTTAAGTTAGTGGTTAGTGCGTATGGCGCAGAGCGCGGGACTGCGCTGTCGGCCGCGCCTTCGCGCGCGCCCCGAAAACTCCAGCAAGCACGATGGGACATAGCACAGATCCCCGCAAATAAACTGCGCAGGGATTTCGGTTTCCGGCCAAGGGTAACCGTGGCGTGACCGCTGTCATCAAATCAGCCGGTGCCGCGTCTATATCATCATTAGCTATGCGCTGCGGAAACGTGACACCGGGCAACCCAGCAACCCAGCAGCCCAGACCGCGGCCCCCCGGCACCGCGGCAATCCTGGTCCTCCTAGCCCTCCTCACCGCCAGCGCCCACGCAGCGACATTCCTCGTTCCGTCGGATCGCGTTCTCGTTACCGCCTCGAAGGCCATCGTCGTGGCCACGGCGGGGGAGTCGCATGGACGATGGGCTCCGGGTGGCTGGATCGAGACGGTGACGGAGTTGCACGTAGACGAGGCCATCAAAGGGCCGATCACCGCCGGCGAGACGATCCACGTCACGGAGCTCGGTGGCGTCGTCGGTGCGATCGGGTACGCAGTCGCCGGCAGCCCGAGGTATGCGAGCGGGCAGCAGGTGCTGCTGTTTCTGGAGACGAACGACCGCGGGGAGTGGGTGGCGAAGAACATGGCTGTTGGCAAGTTCGACCGCGCCGAGGACCAGGCGGGACGGCGCCTGCTCGTGCGCGATGCCGGAGAGATCGTCGGATGGGGAGTGGACGGTACGCCCCATCGGGAGCCGACACGGCTCGAAGACGCCTTCCTCGGCTTCGTGCGGGCGACGGCGCAGGGACTCGACGCGGGCCATGACATCGTTCATGACTACATCGTTCATGACCCGCGGCCTCTGCGACGGACGATCATCGCCGAGACAACCGCCAGCGGGGCGGCGCCGAGCGGCTATCTGCTCCAGAGCAACCAGGGGTCGGGAACCCTCGGCATCCGTTGGGCGAGCTTCCCGACGCCGGTGGTCTTCCTCAGCCACGGCACGCAGCCAGGGGCAACGAACGGCGGGCTGACTGCGCTGCAGCGCGGGCTGGCTGCCTGGACCAACGACCCCGGATCGAACATCGTTTACAACTATGGCGGAACGACGACCATCGCCATGACCGGCTTCAACGGCGGCAACGCGGACGGAGTCAACACCATCCAGTTCAACGATCCGGCGAACGAGATCCCGGGATCATTCTCTCCGACCAACGGTGCCACGCTTGCCATCGGCGGGGCCTGGTTCGGCACCGCCACGCACACCGCCAACGGCGAGCAGTACTACACGATCACGGAAGCCGATCTGGTCGTGCAGGATGGGATCACCGGCTCGGGGTTGACCGGCAACGGTTTCGATCACGTCCTCACACACGAACTGGGGCACACCCTCGGGCTCCGCCATTCCGATCAGAATTCCGCGGGCGGCCCCTGCGCCGCTCCGCTCGACTGTTCGACCATCGCCATCATGGATTCGGGCGTCGACTTCGACAACGATCCCTATGGCTCGAACCTGCAGGCGTGGGACATGGCCGCGGTCGATGCCGTCTACGGTTCCGGCACCGTGCAGCCGTCGTGCGTGCCGCCGAAGATCACGTCGTCGCCGTTGACGCTTAACGTCGACACGACCGCGGTCACGTTCTCCGTTACGGCGACCGGCGACGCGCCGCTGCAGTACCAGTGGTACACAGGATCGTCAGGCAACACGAACGCGCCGATCAGCGGCGCGACCACGTCGACGTTGACGGTGAAACCGGCCGTGACGAGCGCGTACTGGGTGCGCATCACGAATGGATGCGATCCCCCCGCGGACAGCGGGACCGTCTACGCGATCGTCAACAATTGCCCGCCCGTGACGATCGCGTCGCAATCCGACGACGCCACGATTCTGGAAGGGAAGCCATCGACGCTTTCCGTCGCGGCGAGCGGCGTAACGGTGTCCTATCAGTGGTACGCCGGCACGAGCGGCGTGACGACGTCGCCGATCTCCGGCGCCACCGGCGCCAGCCTGACGGTGACGCCCTCCACGACGTCGAGCTACTGGCTTCGCGCTTTGAACACATGCGGGTCGTCGGCGGACAGCGACACGATCACGATCACGGTGTTGCCTTGCAACGCGCCGAAGATCGTGGTGCAGCCGGCGGGCGGCGACGTCGTGACTGACAACGGGGCGTCACTCTTCGCGGCCGTCACCGGCACGCAGCCGATCGCTTTCCAGTGGTACCAGGGGGCGTTCCCCGACATCTCGCATCCGGCGACTGGCGGAACCTCGGCGACGCTGGCGGTGCCGCCGCTCGTGTCGCCGGTGTCGTACTGGCTGCACGTGTCGAGCGAGTGCGGCGCCGCAGACAGCACCACGGCCGTGCTGACGATCGTGCCGAGCTGTACGACGCCGTCGATCGTCTCGCAGCCGCACGACCAGAGCGTCACGCCGGGAGCGAACGCCATCGTCTCCGTCGTCGCCGCCGGGCCATCGTTGAGCTACCAGTGGTACCAGGGATCACTCTTCGATTTCACCCACCCGCTCGGCGGTAACGCGCCGTCGCTCTATACGCCGGCGATCACGGGTCCGATGCAGTTCTGGGTGCGGATTACCAGCCCGTGCGGAAGCCTCGACAGCGCGGTGGCGAACGTGTCGGTGTCGGCCACTGTGAGGCGGCGGGCGGTGGGGCGGTAGGGGCCGGTTGCGGGAGTTCTGGGTTGCAAAGTTGCTGAGGTAGCATCGCTCCGGAACCCAGCAACGTACCCCGGCGAGCTCGTCTGGGCACAAATCCGCCGCCAGCGTGTTGTAACGATGTCGCGATCGGCGACACAATTGGTGTAGCGGTCGGGCTTAGATCCCGTTATTCACCCATCGGAGAATCCCCATGCGCATCATCGTCCGGATGTTGATCGTCTCGTTGCTTGCCGCCGCGACGTCGCTGCGGGCCATCACCTACATCGTTCCGAACGATCGGGATCTGGTGAAGCGGGCGGAAGCGATCGTCATCGCCGCAGCGGTGGAGTCGCATTCGGAGATGCGTTCGGGGGATCGCCTTGTGACCGTTGCCACGCTTCAGGTTGAGCGCGTTCTGAAGGGATCGGTCGGCGGCGAGACCGTTCAACTCGTCGAGTTGGGCGGTGCTGTTGGCAAGCGTGTGTCGTTGATTCCGGGCTCACCGCGCTACGAAGACGGCAAGCGTTATCTCGTCTTTCTTCGCACGAACAATCTCGGCGAGTGGATGACATACGGTTTCGCGCTCGGGAAATTCGAGTTTGTCTCGGATTTGCAAAACCGCGAGTTGGTGACTCGCGGCGACTCAGAGGAACGGATCTTCGGTCTCGACGAAGCAGACGGCTCGTTGCATGTCGAGCACCTTCGCGGAGCACCCGAGTTTCTTTCGTTTGTGGAAAGCCGGGTCGCGTCAGAAGCGCCGGCGCGTGAAGACTACTTCGTCGATCAGTCTGATGTGATCTTCGCGTCGTTTCCCGAGTTCCAGCCGCACACAACCGCGTTCGTTGCGCACGCTGAGTCAACGCGCTACGACTACATGCTCGATTGCGGTGGTGGCACGCCGTGTCGTTGGCAGAATGGTGGGTCGGCGTCGTTCGTCTATTGTTGCTCGGCACAGACGGGCGGTACCGGTCTGGATGGACCGTCGGGCGTTTCGGGGGGGATGGCCGCCTGGAATGCCGCCGGTGCGGGCGTCGCCTATTCATTGACGGGTCAGGATCTCTCGGCGACTGGTGGCCTCTCTACCCCGGACGGTAAGAACGGTATTCTTTTTAATGATCCGCAGAACATTATTCCGCCAGGTGCGGTTGCTGTGGGCGGGATTTCGAACGCGAGTGGACAGTACACCCTCGGGGATGGCTTAACCTACTTTTCAACGAAAGAAGTAGACGTCGTAACCGGGAAGAACGTTCCATCGTTCGTCGGTCAGAGCCTATACATCCAACTTCTTACTCACGAGCTCGGCCACACCCTTGGCTTTCATCACGCTGACGGAACCTCCAATCCTGCCAGCCCGCCTCCCAGTTGCCAGTCTCCTTCTCCGTGCGCATCGATTGGTCAGGCGATCATGGCGTCTGTTCTTCCTTCAGGGAACAGCATCGGCAGTCTCGGGCCGTGGGACATGGACGCTGTCAACACCGTCTACGGTGCGGGCCCTGTCTGCAACGCTCCGCAAGTCACCACCCAGCCCTCCAGTCAGAGCATCACATCCGGCAACCACGCCAACCTAAGCGTGGCTGCCAGCGGGACCCCGACTCTGACATACCAGTGGTACATCGGAACTTCCGGAACGACGACGACTCCCGTGAACGGTGCCACGGGCACGACGTTCACTCCCTCGCCGGCGACAACGACCAGCTACTGGGTGCGCGTCTCGAACTCGTGCAACGGCGTCCAGTTCGCGAACAGCAACACCGCCGTCGTGACGGTTACCTGCGCACCGCCCACCGCGCCGGCTCCAGTCCCTAATCCCTCTTCGATCGCATTCGGCCAGTCGAGCTCCATCTCCGAGACCCCGACCGGAACCGGCCCCTTCAACTACCAGTGGTATATCGGCAACTCAGGGGTGACCACGAGCCCGATCGGAGGCGCGACCAGTTCGTCCGTCATGGTCAGCCCCACCACCACGACCTCGTACTGGGTGCGAGTGACCGGTCAGTGCACGCCGACGGCGGACAGCCCCGCGACGTCCGTCACCGTGACCCCGTGCGTCCCGCCGTCGGCGCCGGCACCGAACGCCTCTCCGTCATCGATCCCCAACGGACAGTCGAGCACCCTCTCCGTCAGTCCGACCGGGAGCAGCCCGTTTACCTATCAGTGGTACATCGGCAATCCAAGCGATACCAGCAACCCGATCGGCGGCGCCACCAACTCATTCGTTACCGTCAGCCCGACAGTGACCACCAACTATTGGGTTCGGGTGACCGGTCTGTGTGCACCCCCCTCCGATAGCCCGGCCACAACCGTCACGGTGACCTGCTCGCCGATCGCGCCCTCGGGCGTTACCGCCCAGCCATCGAACATCAATGCCGGACAATCGTCGACGCTCTTCTTCTCCACCGCCGGCAGCGGGCCGTTCACCATTCAGTGGTACACCGGCAGCCAGGGCGATACGTCGAATCCGATCGCCGGCGCGACCGGCACGAGCATCATCGTCTCGCCGGCGGTGACCACCGGTTACTGGGTACACGTGGTGGCAGGGTGCGGCACCGAGGACGGCAGCACGATCGTCTTCGTCACGGGCACGCCCTGTGTCGCGCCGTCGATCTCCACGCAGCCGGCCAGCTCGACGATCAATGCGGGCTCACCGGTGACCTTGACGGTCGCCGCCAACGGTACGGCTCCGTTCACCTACCAGTGGTATATCGGCAACACGGGCGACGTGTCCCATCCCGTGGCCGGAGCGACCTCGATCTCGCTGACGCAGAGTCCCTCGGCCACGACGAAGTACTGGGTGCGTGTCTCCAATTCGTGCAACGGCACCCAAAGTGCCGACAGCAACGCCGCCACGATCACGATCGGCTGTACGAGCCCCTCGATCACGACACAGCCGGCCAACGTCACCGTCGAGATCGGCACCGCGGCCACGCTTCACGTCGTCGCCGCCGGGACCGGTTTGCACTACGCGTGGTTCCAGGGGGCGAAAGGCGATACCTCGAAACCGACGGGCTCCGTCGACTCGCCGAACTTCGTCAGCAGGGCCATCAGCGGCAATACGTCGTTCTGGGTCCGTGTGACCGGCACGTGCGGCAGCGTCGATAGCAACGCCGCGGCCGTGACCGTGATCGCGGCGCCGAGGCGACGCTCGGCACGGCACTGATTCTCGCGGTAGCGCGGTCTCGGGGTTTTGCGGTCTCGCGGTTTTCGCTGGCCAAGTAGCCGACTCAGCAATCTGAACATCAGCAACCGCGAGACCTCGCAACCGCGAGACCCCGAGACCGCACACTCACATCGTATCCAACTGCTTCTTCATCGACGCGATCATGCCTTCGCCGTGTTGTTCGGCAGGCAGCGACTCGGCGAAGTGGATCGCTTCTTCGATCGTCCTGCGTGCCGCTTCCTTGTCACCCTTGGCCAGGTAGACGGCAGCGCGGTTGCGATAGATGCCGATCTTCCTGGGTCCGTAGGCGAGCTTGAGAGCGCGGTCCGAGGCGGCCAGTGCGTCGTCGTAGCGGCCGGCTGCGCGGTACGCCGAGATGAGACGCGCCGGAGGGTTGTAATCCTTCGGCAGGTCACGCTCCGACTGCTCGAGCATGGCGATGGCCTTCTCGGGCTGCTTCAAGCCGAGGTAGACCTCAAGGCGATGCGAATCGAAGACGGCCCGTTGATCGGGAGTCTTCGCCTTGGCTGCTTCACCTTCCAGGAACGCAGCCCACTGCTCGCGCAGTTTGTGTGCGGAGGCTTCGTCCTTGGCCTGATCGCGTGCGTCGGCGAGCGACTCATACAGGCCCGAGCGGTCGTCGGCGGACATGGCGATCTTGTCGGCCGCGGCCAGCGTTTCGCGTGTGGCCTTTTCGAGCCCGGCGGTGAGCTCGGAGCGGTTCCATGACTTGGCGTCGAGAGCGGTGGCGCACGAGAGGCCTGTGCTGGCTACGTTGACGGCTGATGACGTCCCGCGCACGCGCGGATAGAGCGCGAGCGCGCGTTCCGCGCAGCCCTGGGCATCGTGGCTCTGTACCAGGGCCAGGACCAGCGACTCGGAGGCACGCCCGAGGCGCGGCCAGTTCTTCGGCGCCTCGGCGATGGCCTCATCGAAGGCCTTGGCCGCCTCGGCCTGCTTCCCTTGCCCGGCCAGCGCATCCGCGCGAACAAGCGTGGTGTCGGCCTTCGAATGGGAACCGCGCGCGGCCCGCTCGCCGTCATCGAGCAGCTTGCGGATCTGAGGGACCGTCCCGCCGCCGGCGTACCGGAAGACCACCTTGTCCTTGGGATCAAGGATGAGCAGCGTCGGCCAGACGCTGATCGGATGCGCTTTCAGGAAGGCCGTGTTGGTTGGGTTTTCTGTGTCGACCGAGAGCCAGACGAACCGTCCGGCATACCGCTCGAGGGACTTGTCGGTGAAGACAAAGGCCCTCATCGAGCGGCAGGTGTGTCACCACGGTGCCCACGCCTCGACGAAGACCGGCAGGTCAGCGGCTTTGGCATGGGCGATCGCTTTCGCGTAGTCGTTCTCGATCCACGGCAGCACCTCTTTGGCCTGCGCCGCCGAGGCGATGAGGAGGAGTGATGCGATGAGGAGTCGTTTCATGGGGGGAGTTTAGCTTAGCCCACGCCGGACGGGTGACTGTCATTCCGAGGCCGGGGCGGGCTCTTTCGACTCGTTACGCTCACTCGTGGGAGGGCAATCATGGCATCGTGGATGCCAATCATGGCCTCGCGGATTCCATTCATGGGCAATAACATACATGACTGACACGGGATCTTTACGGGTTTAGCGGGTCATAGCGGGTCGGGGCGTGGCGGCCCGGTTACGGCGCTTGACTCCGAGGTTATACGCCACGCTGGAACCGGACGTATCATCGCCGACTCATGCGGATACGCAGGTTTCTCAAGCCGGTGGCTCTGCCCGGTTGGGTTCTGTTCATTTGGAGCGCTTTTGGATTCATGTCTACGCTCCAATTCGTAGTCAACGCTGGCAAGTGGCTGCTCTCACTCCTACCTCCGGTGGTCCCGTGGTTGTCCACGGTATCCGGCCGCATCACTATGTTTTTCCTAGGGCTCGGTTGGCTGGCTGTTGTTGCATGGGGTCCGGACGATGTCGGGAGAATGAGCGAAGATGATTTGAGCGTGCTGCGAATTCTCGGCTCTGACTTTAGGGACTTTAGCGTTCGCGATCTGACTTCGGTGATGTCGAAATCGCCGCAACAAGTCCTCAGCCATTTTGACCGGCTTCAGAAGTTAGGATACGTGCACCGCAGCGTGCTCGATTTGGCTGGCAATAATGATGCGTACGCGATCACTGCCGAGGGTCGTGCCGCTCTGGTTAAGAGGAAATTGCTCTAGGCGCGATGATGTCATCCCGCGTGATCTCCCACCACCAGCCTCTCCCGCGTCACGCCGGAAAAGTAACTGCGGTTACTCCCCGCCTCAGTCGAGGCGGCTGATCGCCCGGTTCCGTGGCGCGAAGCTGGACTCTAGGAAGTCGATTACCTCGCGCATCCGTGCGCTATCGTCGGCAGATACGAAGGTCTGTGGCTCGCGCAGAATCCATCCGACAGTCTCACCCGTGGCGTGGATGATCCGCACCACGGTTTCAAACTGCGGTTGCGCGTGGACACCACGGATTACCCGGCTCAGCGTCTCGGGGGTAATACCCGCTTGCGCAGCGATGGACGCTTGCGTGCGGCGCGATAGGTCTATCGCGCGGGTGAGTCGTCTGCGCCAGTGCTTGCGCCAGTCATTCATGCTTGATGGCTCACTTCGGGTTACTGCGCGTTAGATCGATCAGGATCACGGCTGCCGTTTGCACCTTCGCGCGCTCCTCTCGCGAGAGACTGAACCCTCGTTCTCCGAGTAGGTAGCCTACGTTCTCTCCGACCGCCTGAGCGATGCGGACTACGACATCAAAGCGTGGATGCGATCTGCCGTTGAGAATCCGGCTCAGCGTCGCGGGCGTGACCCCCGCGTCATCGGCGATGATGCTTTGCTTCATGCCGGAACGCGAGACGGCCATGACGAGACACGCGCGCCAGTCGTTAGGGATTCGTCCGGGCAGCATCGCGGTTCTCGATCGCACAGAACACCGCCTCATCAGCGTGCGCGAGTTCGAACAACTGCACCAAGTACACGGGCTTCCTTTGCATCGCGCCGAGTGCGTCCGCGATCGCGACCATGATGCGGCGGGTAGGATCGCAGGTGCCCATGCGGAGCCGGTACAGTTGATTGGGGCTTACACCAGCCCGCTTCGCCAGTACGGTCGGCATCACATGCCATTCCTTGAGGTACGTTTCGAGTCGAGTCATGGTGTCGTCCGTTCACATTTCGAAAACATCGGTAATCCTGACGTGCCGGTGCAGCAAACGATGGCATGCGTCCCGAATGCTCACGGCAGTAGTGACCTTCGCGTTCATCTTTCCCATCCGCAACCGGTACAGGTGAGTACGGCTGATGCCCGCTTCCGCCGCCAGATCGGAAGGGCGGATCTTGTTCGCTCGGATGAACCCTTCCAGCGTCGTCATGTGCGGGCTCTCTCGCGCACCCGCTGCCCCTGCGGATCGCTGGAATCGAAGAGGTCATCGATGCTTACCATGCGAAACAGGAGACGCCCGCAGGCGTCTCGGATGCGCATGGCGACCATGATGCTAGGATCGGCGTCGCCCTTCCGAATGCGGAGCAAGTGTTGCCTGCTCACGCTCGCTTCTCGCACGATGTCCAGCGCCGTGAGTTTGTTGTCCCTCATGAACCGGGAGAGTTTCGTGGCAGTGATCGTTTTCCGTTTCATGGCCGCGCCTCCAGCGTCGTCATGGCGTCAAGGGGTCATCGGGGGCGGCAGGGCGGTTCCCTCGCTCGCGTTCCTGTGCTTCCCACCGAATCCACGCCTCGGCAGCGCGCTTGAACTCAGGCCACTGCTCCCCGGCCTTCGTGTACTCGTCTGCCGTGAAGGTGTGGAGGAGAAATCTTTCGAGGATCGAGGAGAGGGATTCTCCGGGGCTCTTCTCATTCGCGCGCTTCACGACTCGCTGAACGAGGATGACGATGAAGGTTGGAAGGGTGACAGTGATGCGGCTGTAGGCTTCGCTTTTGGCGATCGGCTTCCCGTTCATGCCATGTACCTCCGAACCTAGGTCGCTAGACTATAGCCGCGCGGCTCTGGACGCAAGGGCTAGGCCGGAGTATTCAATCCTTCGCATGACGAAGGCGGCGAAGGAAGCGGCGGAACTACTCGGCCAGCGGGTTCGCGAGTTGCGGGAGAAGAAGCGCCCTGAGATGAGCCAGGAGAGGCTCGCGCATGCCTCGAACCTGACCACCAGCGCCGTGAGCAACGTCGAACGCGGGGCGAAGATCCCGAACCTGACGACGGTTCTAAAGATCGCGCGCGGCCTGAAGGTTAACCCGGCTGAGCTGTTCGCTGGGTTCACGGCTGAGGTGATGCGGAAGCTGAAGCTGTGACTCTGCGGCTAAGTACAGTCTTTCCAATAGCTTACAGAATTGACGCCGGAATGGCTGTCTTTGGAAACTGGAATGTTTTGCTTGACAAACACCGTTCTTGGACGTACTAATAGTACTGCGGTCTGAGATGGGTTTCCTTTTTGAAACCCTACGAGCAAAAGCTCCTCGGCCGCCTTTACTTTGCCTTGTACATCCTTTACTTAGACGAGTCTGGGAACCAGAACAACCCGGCCGATCGGCATTTTGTTCTCGGCGGCGCAGCGGTCTTTGAACAGAGCACGTTCTTTCTGAATCGCGATCTAAACGACATCCAGCAAAAACACTTTCCGAGTAGACCGCCGGTAGACTTTCACGCATCCAAGATCCGCGCGGGTTCTGGTTTCTGGCGTTCTGTCCCAGAATCCAAACGCGACGAAGTGCTACTTGATGTCGGACTTGCCATCAAACAGCCGGCGGCACGAACTCCTGTCGTATTGTTCGCTGCTGTTGTGGAAAAGAGCGCGCAGCTATACGGAGAGGATGCCGTCAAGTGTGCTGCCGAGCAGGTAATAAAGCGATTCGACACGTTTCTTACGCGCCGCTTCAAAATTAATAACGATCCTCAGCGTGGACTACTGGTATTCGCGGAGAGTCAGTACCAGCAACGAGCCGCGCTCTGGGTACACGGCTTTAGGAGTCTAGGCACACAATGGGGCGCACTAAATAACCTCGCGGATATGCCTTATTTTGCAGCGGCGCGCGAAAACCGCCTATTGCAGGCGGCTGACTATGTAGCACATGCCGTATTCCTTCTTTACGAACGCCGCGATCCGTCGCTGATAAGAACAATCATTTCAAAGTTCGATCAAAAGGATGGCGTTATTCACGGCTTGTACCATGTCGCGACTCCCCAAAGCATAATTTGCGAATGCCCTTCGCATGCAAGCCGACACGCCGCTGGCACAATTGGCACTTGGCTCTGAACCACCAGAAAGCGAGGGACTGCGCAAATGGTGAAAATCCCAGTGATGATCGAAGGCCCGGAAGCCTTCCAGCGATTCCGAGACGCCACGAAAGCCGTCCTAGCCGTGCCGCACTCGGTAGTTCAGAAACGAATCGAGGAGCACCGCGCGCAGGCCGCGAAGAACCCGAACCGACGCGGACCGAAGCCAAAGGCCAAGTAACCGGGTAGTGGTAAGATAGGCGGGGACAGGGTAGTGCTAGGTAGTGCTTCCTGCCTCAAAGCACGATCGGATTGCCGTCCGATCGTGCGTGAAGTCTACGCGGAGGAACGCATCGACCATGGAGATTGTGCCATGTCGATACCTCTCTGTCAAGATCCGCCTGTCCGAGTGTTGCGCACTCTGCCATCCGGTTTATACCTGGGCCAGCCCGCAACGTCCAGGGCTGTGAGTCTGTTCGACATGCTGCAAAGGTACGCGTTCAGCTTCTATGAAGCCCTAAGCCGCATCGAATCCTTGCGGTATTACGCGAACCTCATGCTTAAGCACGGGCCAGCGCACGAACATACACGAGAGGAGTTTGTTAAAGCGCTGGCGGAGATATCAATCGAGTGCAAGAAACTCAGCATGCTTCCTACTACTGAACTAGTTTCGCATATTCAGGCGGACGTGGCGCGAAAGGGTAAGGACTACACCTGCGCTGAGATGGCGAACCACCTTGAAACCTTGTATTTTTCGTTTATCAGTGAACTCCGGCGAAATAGCTATTTGCGGATCGCCAGCGAGAATGATAAGTACTTCGACAAAGATGAGCTCTTCGGTCTGGAGGTCGCGCAGGCCTTCGAGTCTTGCGCCGATGAAATCAAGAATGCTGGCAACTGCTACGCACTTGAGCAATATGAAGCGAGCGTATTTCACGCGATGCGCGTACTTGAGCGCGGGCTAAGTGTATTGGCAGGGAAATTCGGTGTTGATTCTAGCAACAAGAATTGGCACAACGTCATCGAAGAGGTAGAGAAGAGCATCAGAAAGATGGATTCCAGCTTCGGTCCTGATTGGAAAGAGCAACAAAAATTCTGCGCACAAGCGGCGACACATTTTATGTTCCTGAAAGACGCATGGCGAAATCACGTCATGCACGTCAAAAACACGCCTTACGACGCGGGTAGGGCGTTCAGTGTATTTGAACACGTTCGCCAGTTCATGCAGGCGTTGGCGGAAGGTGGGCTGAAGGAGTGAGCCATCACCCCGTCACCCCTTCCGCTGGCCGCGTCCCTGTCGCTTAGAACGGTTCCCACGTGGGTTCTGATTGCTGTGTCGATTTCGGCCCTCCCTCCTGGTCGTCGATCGTCTTTCCGGTCAACTCCGCATACGTCAACCGCTTCCCGACCGTCTGCGCCATCGCGGTAACGAACCGGTCTCCATCATTCATATCCTTCCGGTTGTTGTACCGGAACGCCTGTTCGTCGATGTAGCGGAACAGGTGGAAGGGTTCCACGGCAACGTACGTGCCGCCAAGCGCGCGCTTGAGGAGACTCCAGAAGTTCTCCATGGTGTTGGTGTGAACGTTGCCGTTCACGTACTCGACGGCATGATTGATGACCGCGTGATGGTAGTCCGCGTCAAGGCCGTCGTACGACTTCAGTTCGTCGCTGAAGATCGCGGAGCCCGCCATGACGTTCTCGCGGATGGTTGCCTGAAGTTCAACCTTCCCGCGAGTGCTCACATGAGACGCGCGAACCTTTCCGCCGCGCTCCACCATGCCGAACACGATTTCCTTGTCTCCGGGCCCCCGGCCATGAACCTTCGAGCGGCGCTTTGCGGAGTGCATGTTGCGGGCCTTCCCACCGATGAAAGTCTCATCGACTTCGACCGCGCCCCCGAGCATGCCGCCGCTGTCCTGCAACGCCAGACGAAGCCGCTGAAGCATGAACCATGCGGTTTTCTGAGTCACTCCGAGAGCCCGGTGGATCTCGTACGAGCTGACCCCGTTCTTGCAGTTCACCAGGAGCCACATGGCCGGGAGCCACTTGTCCAGACCGATCGGGGAGTCCTCGAAGATCGTTCCCACCTTGAGGGAGAACTTCTGGCGCGGGTGCTTCTCGTAGCACTTGTACACGCGGGCGTTCGGGAGGTAGTCCACGTTATCCGAGCCGCAGTTCGGGCAGCGTACGACGGCATCCGGCCAGCGGAGTTCCACCATGAACCGGCGGCAGTTCTCGGGGTCGGCAAAGAAGGTGATCGCCTGAAGGAGAGTAGTCGGGGTGGTATCGGGTGCGTCCATGAACAACACTTTACCAGTTCAAGCGCTGTCAGTCAACTATATTATTGCCCATTCATGGCCCTCTACGAATGGGTGAGCACCATTTCTGGCGGGGTGAGGGTTACTTGGCCGTAACGCTAATGCTCTTCCGCACCCGATCCCGATACTCCTTCGCTTTCGCCAGCACGGCCGGGATGTCCACGGTCAGCACTCTCCGATTGCGCATGAGCACCTTGCCGTCGCAGATGGTCGTGACGACGGAGCTGCCGGACGCGGCGTAGACGATGGCCGACTCGACGGCGTAGACCGGTTGGGACTTCGGTTGCTGGAGATCGATGACGATGACGTCGGCGCGCTTGCCGGCTTCGAGCGTGCCGATGCGATCCTCCATGCCGAGGACGCGGGCGCCGCCGAGTGTGGCCATCTCCAGGACGTCGCGGGCGCTGAGCGCTCTTGGATCGCCGCGCGTGACTTTCTGCAGCCGGGCCGCGCTGGCCGCTTCTTCAACCATGTCGAGATTGTTGTTCGAGCCGGCAGGACCGTCCGTGCCGAGGCCGACCGCCACGCCGGCCCGGCGCATGTCGACGACGGGCGCCACACCCGAGGCCAGCATCATGTTGCTTTCGGGGCAGTGCGCCACACCCACTCGCTTAGCGGCAAACGTCTTGATGTCCTCCGGCGTCAGCCAGACCCCATGCGCGGCCACGACGTCGTGGCCGAGAAAACCGATCGAGTCGAGATAGGCGGCGGGGGAGAGACCGGCCGAGTTGTCCTTGATCTGCGCTGCTTCGTTCTTCGTCTCGGCAACGTGGATGAGGATCGGCGCGTGCAGCTCGGTGGCCAGGGCGCGGATCTGCTCCAGGTGCGCGCGCGAGACGGTGTATGGCGCGTGCGGCGCCAGCGCCGGCGTGATGAGACGGTCGCCCTGCCATCGCTTGACGAACGCGCGCACATAGGCGACGGCGGCCTCCCACGTCTTGTTGTCGGCCACCGGGAAGTCGATCATCGTCTCGCCGGCGACCGCCCGCAACCCGGCCTTCCTAGCCTCGGCGGCGACATCGCTCTCGAAGTAGTACATGTCGGTGAAGGTGGTCGTCCCCGATTCGATCATCTCGGCGGCGGCCAGCCGGGTTCCCCAGCGCACGAAGTCGCGGTCGACGTTCTTCGCCTCGGCCGGGAAGATGAAGTGCTGCAGCCAGTCCATCAGATCGCGGTCGTCGGCGATGCCGCGGAAGAGCGTCATCGGCACATGCGTGTGCGCGTTGACGAAGCCGGGGAGGACGGCCATGCCGCGCGCGTGAATCGTCTCCCGCCCCGCGAACCGTTTCGCGATGTCCGCCGACCTGCCGACCGCGACGATGTCGCCCTTGTCGATGGCCACGGCGCCGTTCTCGATGTTCGGGCCAGCCATCGTGATGACCGTTCCGCCGGTGACGACGATATCCACGCGCCGTGGAGCGGCATGCACTGTCAGAGCGAAGAGAGTGAGCAGGAACGGGAGGAACCGGCGTCGCAGCATGGGGCGAACGTTAGCGGAAAGAGTGGACGCGTACAATTGATGTCATGAAGGCGCGAAGCCGCGGAACAGCGACGTACCGGGATTTGCTGAAGGTGCCGGAGAACATGGTCGCGGAGCTGATCGACGGCGATCTGTACACGTCGCCGCGCCCTGCCGGACCGCACGCGCGCTTCTCCTCGGCCCTCGGCATGGACATCGGCACGCCGTACGACCGGGGGCGAGGCGGCCCGGGCGGATGGTGGATCATCTTCGAACCGGAGCTTCACCTCGGTGAGCAAGTCGTCGTTCCCGATCTTGCGGGCTGGCGCCGCGAGCGGATGCCCCGGATCCCGAAGGATCAGCGCTTCATCGTCACGCCGGACTGGGTGTGTGAGGTGATCTCGCCGTCAACCGCGCGCATCGATCGCGGCAAGAAGATGGACATCTACGCGGGGCACGCCGTGCCCTGGCTCTGGATCATCGACCCCATCGCACGGCTCTTCGAAGTGTTCACGCTCGAAGGCGAGCGATGGAGCCGGGTTCACACCTATAGTGGCAACGACATGGTCCGCGCCGATCCGTTCCCGGAGGCCGAGATCGACCTCGCGTCGATCTGGGGCCCGGACGAGGAGTAGACCTCCTGGCTCAGAGATTTAAGACACAACTACTACAAGGCAATGGCTCTGCTGCCGATTTGGACCGCATCAGCCGAACCTTTGATCACTAATCAACTGATCGACAAATCACACGTCCTTTAAATCACTTCCCCCTTGCCTCCAACTCCCCCTCCACCTCACTCCACTCGATCCCTTCATCCGCCATCAGAACGCTGACGTGGAAGACGAGGTCGGCGATCTCGCTGATGAGGCGCTCGCGGGTCTCACTCAACGCGGCGATGACGACTTCGGTTGCCTCCTCGCCGATCTTCTTGACGATCTTCCCGCGCCCGCCGTTGAACAGCTTCGCCGTGTACGAGCCCTCGGGGCGTTTCTCGCGCCGGTCGCGCAGGACGCTCATCAGGCGATCGAGCGGGCGCGGAGGAACGCCGGTGAAGCAGGACCTCGCACCCGTATGGCACGCGGGCCCGTTCGGGATGACGCTGACGACGAGCGCATCGCCGTCGCAGTCCTCGCTGATGGCGACGACGCGCTGCGTGTTCCCCGAGGTCGCTCCCTTGTGCCATAGCTCATTGCGCGAACGGCTCCACAGCCAGGTCTCGTTCGTTTCGTGCGTTCGCCGCAGCGATTCGGCATTCATGTAGGCGAGCGTCAGCACTTCGCCCGAACGCGCGTCCTGGATGATTGCGGGGATGAGTGGGTTTGCGTCGTCTGTAGGCATTGTGTGTTCCTCGTGGATTAGTGGATTAGTCGATTAGTGGATTAGTCGATTAGTGGATTAGTCGATCAGTGGATTAGTGGGCTCGTGGATTTGTGGATTGGAAGAACAAGTCCGAGGTCCCGGCCCACTAATCCACTAATCGACTAATCTACTAATCGACTAATCTACTAATCACAAATCCACTTCTTCACCGCACCGGTATCCCTTCGCTCGCCAGAAACTGCTTCACATCGCCGATCGACAGCTTGCGGTCGTGGAAGAGCGACGCGGCCAGCACGGCTCGGGCGCCTCCCACCTCGATGGCGTCGCGGAAATGCTCGACCCTGCCGGCGCCGCCGGAAGCGATGACGCCGATTTTCACGATGCTCGTGACCGCGCGCAGCAGCTCGATGTCGTAGCCGCTGTTCGTGCCGTCGCGGTCGACGGAGGTGAGCAGGATCTCTCCCGCCCCCAGTTCCTCGGCGCGCCTGCACCAGGCGACGGCATCGACGCCGGACGATTCTTTGCCGCCGCGCACCATGGCCTCGAAATGATCGCCCATACGCTTCGCATCGCACGACAGCACGACCGCCTGTACGCCAAACTCGGAAGCACAATCGGCGATGAGCTGCGGATCGCGGATGGCGGCCGTGTTGATGGCCACGCGGTCGGCGCCGGCGCGGAGCAGCGCGCGAAAGTCCTCGATGGTCCGGACGCCGCCGCCGACCGTGAGCGGGATGAAGAGCGACTCGGAGACATGCCGCACCACTTCCAGCGCCGTCGATCGGTTCGCGTCCGTGGCGGAGATGTCGAGGATGACCAGCTCATCGCCTCCTTCGGCTTCGTAACGTATTCCGCACTCGACCGGATCACCGGCATCGCGGATGTCGAGGAAGTTGACCCCCTTGACGACGCGCCCGTCGCGGACGTCGAGACAAGGGATGACGCGCTCGGGAATCGCGTTCGGTGTGGCCACGCGCGCCCGTGCCTCGGCCAACTGAATCCGCCCGTCGAGCAGCGCGCGCCCGATGACGCACGCGCCGATGCCGTCGATGCGGCTGAGCGAGACGACGTCGCTCATCGTCGAGACACCTCCTGAGGCGATGATGCGCACGGCGGTCCGCAGCGACCGGTAAAGCGCGAACGACGGCCCACGTAGTGCCCCGTCCTTGCTGATGTCGGTAATGAGAACCTCGCCGATGCCCATTTCTTCAACCCTTGCCAGCACCTCGGCGAGCGAGGTCGTCGCGTCGCGCTCCCATCCGGCCACGCGAACGATTCCGTCGCGCACGTCGACCGCGGCGATGACGCGCCCGGCGCCGAGCTCGTTGACGATCGCGCGCAGGACCTCGGGTACATCGGCAGCGACCGTTCCGATGACGACCTTCTCCGCGCCGGCGTCGATCCACGTCCGGGCATCGGCGAGCGATCGGATGCCGCCGCCGGCCTGGATGTGAAGGCCGCGTCCTGCCAGCCGCCGCACGATCTCCGTCTCCACCGGCCTGCCGCTCCGCGATGCATCGAGGTCGACGACGTGCAGCCGCGAGCCGCGCGGCACGTCGAGCGCGTCGAGAACGCGCTCCGGATCCCCGTAATCGGTCACCCGCGCGAAGTCGCCGTGCAGCAGGCGGACGACCTTCCCGTCGAGCAGATCGATCGACGGGATCACGTCCATGCGATGTAGTTCCTGAGCACGCGAAGTCCGGCCGTCGATGACTTCTCCGGGTGAAACTGCACGCCGAAGACGCGCTCGTGCTGCACGGCGGCGGTGAACGGGCCGCCGTAGTCGGCCCGGGCGATCTCGTCGGGCGCGTTCAACGCGGCATACGAGTTGACGAAGTAGAAGACGCCGTTTTCAACACCTTCGAAAAGCGGTCCGCGCGCGGAGACGCGATTCCAGCCGATCTGCGGCACGGGAAGGACGCGATCGAACTGCCGTACCTCGCCGCGCACGAGACCGAGCCCCGGCGTGACGCCCATCTCGTGCGAGACGTCGAAGAGGAGCTGGTGCCCGACGCAGATGCCCAGGAGCGATGCGCCGCGGGTCACGGCCTCGCGGATGGCGTCGTCGATTTTGTTCTCCGTCAGCCAGCGCATGGCGGCGATGAACGAGCCGACGCCGGGGAGGACGAGCTTTTGCGCGTTGGCGATCGTGGCTGCATCGCGCGTTACGTCCAGCTCTGCGCCGGCGGCGCGTAGCGCGCGAGCAATGTTGGCTACGTTGGCAACGGGGGAGTCGATGAGGGTGGTGGTTGTCATGATCGAAATGTTGAATGCTGAATGTTCAATGTTGAATGTTGAATTGAATGTTGAATGACCGAGGTGGGAGGTAGGACGATTGAACACTCAACACTCAACATTGAACATTCAACATTGAACATTGCCGTTTCTCTACTCACGGATGCGCGGACCTCTCGCCTCGCGACTGCGCAACCTCGCAACCGCGACTAAATCACTCCCTTCGTCGAAGGAATGTCACTCCCCACCACCGCCTTGGCCTCGCGCAAGGCGATCGCGAATGCTTTGAAGATCGACTCGGCGGCATGATGGCCGTTCCGGCCGCGGATGAGATCGACGTGGATGTTGCAGGCGCATTTGTTTGCGAAGGATTTGAAGAACTCCTCGACCAGGGCGAACGGGAAGTCTTTGTGAATCAGCAGCATCTCGCGGTCGATCGTCACCTCGAAGACCAGGTAGGGACGGCCGGCGAAGTCGACGACGACGCGCGCCAGCGCCTCGTCGAGAGGCACGTAGGCGTGACCGAACCGGCGGATGCCGCGCTTATCCCCGAGCGCCAGCGCGAAGGCTTCGCCCAGGACCAGAGCCGTGTCTTCGACCGTGTGGTGATAGTCGATGTGCGTGTCGCCGGTGGAGACGACGTCGAGGTCGACCCGTCCGTGGCGGGCGATGACGTCGAGCATGTGCGAGAGGAAGCCCACCGGCGTCTCGATGCGCGAGTGCGTTCCGTCCCCGTCGAGGTTGACCGTCACGGCGACATTCGTTTCCTTGGTGGTGCGGGTGACCGTGGCTACGCGCATGACGACAGTGCCTCCAGGAATGCGTCGTTCTGTGACGGGGTGCCGACCGAGACGCGGAGCGCGTTCGGGACGGCGGCGCGGATGTCGCGGATGAGGATGCCCCGCCCGTGCAGGTCGTTGAAGACGTCCTTGGCGTCGCGCTTCGTCGTGAAGGCGATGAAGTTCGATCGCGACGGGAACGGCCGCACGCCGTCGATCTGCTCCATGGCCTCGAACATCCGGGCCCGTTCCGCGATCGTGTTGGCGACGTTGCGCGAGCGGATCTCGCCGTGATCGAGCGCCGTCGCCGCGACCGCCTCGCTGATGATGTTGAGCGAATACGGCAGCTTCACCTTGCGGATCTCCCGGCACGTCGACGCCGTCGAGGCCAGCCAGCCCACCCGCAGCCCTGCCAGACCCCAGGCTTTCGAAAACGTGGAGAAGGTGACCAGGCGATCGTGCAGCGCGGGAAGAACGTCGGTCGCGAAGTCGCCGTAGGCCCGGTCGAAGAGCACCGTGGCGCCGGTGGACAGCAGCGCGTTGATGCCGCCGTCCGGCAGTACTCCTCCCGTCGGATTGTTCGGGGAGCAGACCACGGCGATGGCGTTATCGCAGCGGTCGATAGCCCGGAGCATCTCGTCGAGCGGGAGAAAGCCTGTCGCCGGATCGACGGCGATCGGCAGGGCGATCCCTCCCGCGACGGCCACGAGCTTCTCGTACAGCGCGAAGCTCGGCTTCGGGAAGACCACCGGCGTGCCCGGGCCGACGAAGGTGGGGATGGTGGCGGCCAGCAGTTCGTTCGAGCCGTTGCCGACCAGGACGTTCTCCGTCTCGTAGCCGTGCGCTCTGGCGAGGGCTCCGCGGAGGTGCATCGATTCGAAGTCGGGGTAGATGTTCCATGGCCGTTCCAGCACCCGGGCAAGCACCTCTTCCTTGAGCTCGCGCGGGAAATCGTACGGACCTTCATTCTGATTGAGCTTGATCTCCGCTTCGCGCAGCTCCAGCGTGTACGCGGTCATGGCCGCTACGACGTCACGCGACATAGGCCCTCCGTGCCGCGATCGATGCGGCGTGTTTCGGTAATCCTTCAAAGTTGGCGATCCGCTCACCGGCGTCGCTGATCTCCGCCAGCTCCTCGGCGGTCAATGTGATGACGTTGGATCGCTTCACGAAATCGTAGACGCCGAGCGGCGAGAAGAAGCGCGCGCTCCCGCCGGTCGGCAGCACGTGATTCGGTCCGGCCACGTAGTCGCCCGCCGCCACCGGCGAGAACGGTCCGCAGAAGATCGCGCCGCAGTTCTCCAGCCGTTCCGCGATCTCCGCGGCTCCGCGCGCGTGAATCGACACATGCTCTGGCGCGATACGGTCGGCGAGAGCGATGGCATCGTCCACCGATTCCACGTTCAGATTGAGCGTCGCTCGTACGGCCAGCGGCCGGCCGATGGCAATGCAGATGACCGCGGAGTCGTCGCCATGTTCGGCTTGTGCGTCGAGGTCGGCTTGCACGAGCACCGCGTCCGACGACTCGTCGGCGATCACGACGAGCTCGGTCGGGCCGGCGGTCATGTCGATCCCGACGGTGCCGACCAGGCGTGCCTTGGCCGCCGTCACGTATTGATTGCCCGGACCGACGATCTTGTCGACGCGCTGCAGCGATTCGGTTCCGAGCGCCGCCGCGGCGACGCCGGCCGCACCTCCGCAGCGGTAAATTGCCTGGACGCCGAAGCGAGTGCAGGCGTAGTGCAACTCATCGCGCGACGCGGCGGAAGGGGTGGTGATCACGACCAGCTCAGGTACGCCGGCGATTCGCGCCGGGACCGCGCACATGATCAGCGTCGAGAGATAGACGGCACGCCCTCCGGGGGCGTAGATGCCGACGCGCCGCAGAGGGCGCACGCGGTGCTCCATCCCGTTCCAGCGATACGACTCCGGCCGTTGCGGGCGATGAAACGCCTCGATCCTCTCGATGGCGGTCTCGATTGCGTCGCGCATCGCCGGATCGATCGACGTCTCGCGCGGCGCGACGAGGATCTCATCCAGCGTCACCCCATCGAACCGTGCGATCTGCTCGGCCACGAAGGCATCGCCGCGCGCGCGAACGCCGTCGATCATCTCGCCAGCCACGCGCATGGCGTTCTCATTCGACGCGCCGCGGCGGGTTTCGAGTTCACGCAGTGCGAGGGTTATTTCTTCGGATCGCATGATGTGCTCGCTCCCAAGCCGGATCTCCAAGGATCTACGGGAATCACATGGTGTTCGTCGAGAGTCCTTCTCCCCCCCGCGCTTTTCAGCGGGGGGGAGAAGGTGCCGAAGGCGGATGAGGGGGCGTTGGTTCTTGCGGTGCTGTGGACCATTTCGACGAACGGGCTCGGGAAACTCGCGAAAACAGTCAACTTCAGCGCGAGAACCGCCCCCTCATCCGCCTTCGGCACCTTCTCCCCCGCAAAAAGCGCGGGGGAGAAGGCTCTCGACGTTACACGGTGTCCGCGATTCCACTTTGTTTGTGTTGACACGTCACCGCGTGGCATTCACCGCCTCCTCCACCCGCGCAATCAGCTCGCGCACCATCTTCGGCTCCGTGCGATAGAAGTTCTTGCCGACGATCAGCCGCGGCGAGATTTCGGCGATCACGTCCTGCAATTCCAGCTTGTGGACGCGCGCCGTCTCGCCGGTCTCGACGAGGTCGACCACGTGTGACGTCAGCTTGAGCACCGCCGCCAGCTCGACCGAGCCGCCGAGGGGAACGATCTCCGCGCGCAGGCCGCGGCCTTCGAGGAACTGACGTGTGATACGCGGATACTTGGTGGCCACCTTCGTGAGCGGCGGCGCGCCGGGTGCCGCGATCAGCCGCATCGTGCAACGGCCGAACGGCAGCTCCACCGGCTGGTACGCCGTACACTCGTGCTCGAGGATCTGGTCGAGCCCGGCGATGCCGGCGTCGGCGGCGCCGTGCTCGACGTAAACAGGCACGTCGCAGTCTTTGACGAAGATCCACTCGATGCCGCCACGGTCGAAGACCAGTTTCCGCGTCTTCAGATCCGTATCCGAGGGTACGTCGTATCCGGCACCGGCGAACACGCCCAGTGCCTTGTCCTGAAGTCGTCCTTTTGGTATCGCAATGCGCATGTCGTTCAATCCAGGTCGTCGATCGTGAATGTGAAACCGATGGCCGCGGCAGGCTGGCCGAAGCGCTCGTAGAGCGAATCGTAACGTCCGCCCTGCGCCACCTTCGCGCGCGCGCCGCCCGCGTACACGCGGAAGCGGAGGCCAGTGTAGTAGCCGATTTCGTCGATGTCGTCGAGGTGAAGGGCGAACGTGTCGTCGCCCCCCAGCACATCGCCGATCGCGCACAACCTCGCGGCGGCCTCGGGGGCGAATGGTGCAACGTCGTCGAGCGTGGCCTCTCCGGAAATCAGTTTCGCCACGATCGTCTGCAGCGCCGCCGGCACACCGGACGTCATCCGCTTCTCCGCGAGCGCTTCCCGCACCGCGCCCGACTGCGCGATCAGAACGGCGGCGATGGACACGTCGTTGTAGACCACCGCCGGCTCGCTGACCAGGCCGGCGGCCAGCCGGAGCATGGCCACATCCGCGTCGATCGAGCCGTCGCCCACGATCTCGGCGCCGATCTGGAACAACTCCCGGTTCACGCCGAGGCGGGACGCCTCCACGCGAATGACATCGCCGCGGTAGAAGAGGCGGAGCGGCAGCGCCTCCTGCGAGAGCGAAGGCGCCAGCGCGCGAGCCAGCATCGGCGTGAAGTCGGAACGGATGGCCACCAGATCGCCTTCGCGGTCGACGAAGCGGTAGCTCTGCTTCGCCGACGCGCTGTCGACGAGAGCGCCATACGGTTCGACGTAGTCGATGATCGGCAGAACCACCTCGGCGAAACCGGCGCCGGAGAATGCGTCGACGAAGCGCGCCTCGATACGCCGCCGCCGGGCCGTTTCCTCGACCAGCAACGGATGAACTCCTGTCGGATATCTCGTTTTCGTGGCCATAAAGTCAAAAACCTCTTCCCCGCATCGGAGAAGAGGTTCAGGTCAGTCGGCTGTGATCTTCGCTGAGCGCCCCTTGTCCGATCGGGGCGCATGCGGCACCCCTACATCACGTGGTGATGGTGGTGGTGGCGCGCGTGAGCGAAGTTGGTGTTCATCGGGTTGGCGAGTGTAGAGACGCGGCGGTTTCCTGTCAAATTCCTGTTTGCGGTCGCGCGGTCGCGCGGTCTCGGGGTCTCGGGGTTACGCTGTCTCGCGGTGGTTGCTGAGTTACTGGGTTGCTGAGTTACTGAGTAGCTTGGTTGCTGACTTCATGGATCACCCAGTAACCGAGTAACCCAGTAACCCAGTAACTCAGCAACCCAGCAACCCAGCAACCGCGAGACCGCGCAACCCCGCGACCCCGCAACCGCGACCCCGCAACCGCGACGCCATACAATCTCCCCATGACTCTCGACGAACAGCTCGACTTCCTCGGCAAAGGGACGGTCGATTTCATCGAACGTAACGATCTGAAGGCCAAGCTGGCCCGCGGCAAGCCTCTCACGGTAAAGGTCGGTTTCGATCCGACGGCACCGGACATTCACCTCGGGCACACGGTCGTGATCCGGAAGATGAAGCACTTCCAGCAGCTCGGGCATCGCGTCATCTTTCTCATCGGCGACTTCACGGGACTCATCGGCGACCCGACCGGCAAGAAGGTCACGCGCCCGGCGCTCACGCGCGAGGAAATCGAGCAGAACGCCGAGACCTACAAACAGCAGATCTTCAAGATCCTCGATCCGAAGACCACCGAGATCCGATTCAACTCCGAATGGCTCGGCGCGCTGGGCTCGGAGGGGATGATTCGCCTCGCTGCGAAGTACACGCTGGCGCGCATCCTGGAGCGCGACGACTTCCGCAAACGCTTCGACAACCATCAGCCCATCGCCATCCACGAACTGCTCTATCCGCTGGCGCAGGGCTACGACTCCGTGGCTCTGAAGGCGGACGTCGAGATGGGTGGGACCGATCAGCTCTTCAATCTCCTGGTCGGCCGCGACCTCATGCGCGAGTACGGCCTCGAGCCGCAGGTCGTCATCACCACGCCGCTCATCGAGGGGCTGGACGGCATCGAGAAGATGTCGAAGTCGCTCGGCAACTACATCGGCATCAACGAAGATCCGGCGTCGATGTTCGGCAAAGTGATGTCGATCTCCGATGATCTGATGTGGAAGTACTACACGCTCTGCACCGATCTGACGCCGTCCGAGATCGCGGCCAGAAAGTCGGCGCTGCACCCGATGGAGGCCAAGCGCGAGCTGGCCAAGTCGATCATCCGCGATTTCCATGATGCCGATGCCGCCGACGCCGCCGAGGAGGGATTCCGCCGCGTCTTCAGCGAACGGCAGGCCCCCGCGGAGATCGACGAAACGACGCTCCCCGCGGCCGCGGAGCCGCAGTTACTGTCCAAGATCATCGTCGCCGCCGGCCTGTCCGAGTCGAACAAAGAGGCTCAGCGCGTCATCGCCCAGGGGGGAGTGCTGGTCGATGACGTCAAAGTCAGCGATCCCCGGACCACACTCGACGCCGCGGGCGGCAAGTCGTACGTGCTGAAGGTGGGGAAGCGCCGGTTCGCCAGGGTTACGTTCGGGTGAGGGGCGCTGCCGGTCGTCTTCGCCTCCCTGGGACCGCGGGCGTCCCGCCCGCAGAGCTTGGGGAGATCTGGGGTCACGACGCGGCTGGAACCTTGGGAGTTGGCCTTAGGTGTCCCGAGCTCTGCGGGCGGGACCCTTCGGCTTCGCTCAGGGCAGGCGCCCGCGCTCCCAGGAAGGCGTAACAACCGGCAGCGCAGAAATGACCGGGCGCGCGGTACATCCGCGCGCCCGGTCCCGCTTAGCTACCTCGTCAGACGTGCGACCCCGGTGCCGTGTTCGGCGCCGGTGAAGGCGTCGGTGCCGGCGTCGGTACCGGCGCCTGAGGCTGTGACGACGCCTTCCGGCTGCGGCCGAACCGGTTGGCCTTGCGCATCTGCGCAAGATGCGGCAGCAGGTCGGCGTGTTCCGGCAGCTTGACCAGCTTCTTGCTGACGGCGTACGCCAGCAGTGCAGCCTGGCCGAGGGTGTGGCGCCGCGTCAGGTTTGCCGACGAAACGCCACCCAGCATGGCCCGCAACTCGTCCTCGACGGGCGTCCAGCGGGCGCACGTCTCGGCAATGGTCTGCAGGTCCTCCGCGCTCTGGCCCACGGTCGCCTCCACCCTTGCCGACGAGCCGACGGCGTTGATGGCCGCCTGCGCGAAGTCGGGATGGACGTTGGCCGAGCCGCGGAGCGACCGCGCTTCCGGTACCGGCAACTGCTGGTAATCGGGGATCTGCGGCCGCAGAGCGCGGAGCTGCTCGAGCACTGCTTCCGGGGTGATGACGGCCGGCACGTCTGCCGCCGGCGGTGCTGCCGGTGTCGCTGCGTTGTTTACCACCCTCTCGTTAGACATGGCTATCCTCTCCGCCCCCTAAGGGGCTTTTGTTGTGGATCGGAACCTTCGCCGAGTGCGCGGCTCGGGATCCGATCCGGGCCCACCACCATGAACGGACGCCGCAAATCGCCCGTTCGCCTGCTCCCAGAGGCCGCGAACCTCGGGAGAACGTATGGTTGTGGGGCCGGAGGAGCTAACGCTCAACTCCACTTCTCGCCGATCCGGCGAGGCCATGGCTCAAGCTATGGCCGGATCAGCACCCCATTCGAGCCGGTCACGTACGACCACCGGTCTCTGGCTCGGGAATCGGACTCCATGGCTCAAGAGTCGCCTCCGCGTACTCTCTATATACGTCCGTCGGCTTCAAAAGTTTAATGAAAATCGAAAGAAACTTGTAAGTTGTTGATTCCAAAAGCAATTTTCATCGTTATGCGGTCTTCGGAGATCGTTCGCAATCGACTCGGGGTCGTTCGCAATCGACTCAGAGTCGTTCGCAATCGACTCGGGGTCGTTCGCAATCGACTCAGAGTCGTTCGCAATCGACTCAGAGTCGTTCGATATCGACCTTGGAGTCGCTCGCAATCGACTCAGAGTCGTTCGCAATCGACTCAGAGTCGTTCGCAATCGACCGGGAGTCGTTCGCAATCAACTCAGAGTCGTTCGCAATCGACTCAGAGTCGTTCGTTATCGACCCGGGTGTCGCTCGCGATCGACTCAGAGTCGTTCGTTATCGACTCAGAGTCGTTTGCGATCGACCGGGAGTCGTTCGCAATCAACCCGGGAGTCGTTCGCAATCGACTCGAAGTCGTTCGCATCAACACGGAGTGTCGCCGTCAAGCGTCGAAGTGAGTCGGTATCTGGCCGGCGTCATTCCGAAGGCGGCTTTGAAGCAGCGGTAGAACGTCCACGGCGTACCGAATGCGCTGGCGAGAGCGATCTGATCGACCGTGACTTTGAGTGGCATGGTTCGAAGAAGGTGTTGCGCGTGCGCGAGTTGCTGCCTGCGAAGAAAGTCGTGCAGCGGCATCCCGATCAGCTCCGGGACGAGGCGGCTCAGATACGGCCGCGCCATGCGCAGGAACGCCGCAAACTCGTCCGCGCGTGCGGGCGTCTTCGTCCCGTAGCAGGCATGGAGGTACAGCTCCGCGGCTCGTTCGAACCGCCGCCGGTAAGCGTCACGCGAACGGGTGACCCGTTTCCTCGGGGCAGGTTTCCGCATCCTGGTATCGGACGCGGTGGTCAGGCGGTGACGAGTGTCAATCCTCCTGAAATCCCCGCGTCTGATTAAGGAGTGTCGCAGATCGCGGAAGCACCCACCCTCATTTCGTAACCTTTTCCGGAAGAGTGCGTGCAATCGCTTTCGAGCCTGCCAGCGATGACGATTCAAGACTTCCAACCTGTGTTGTCGCCTGCGAAGAAGTCCTGTCGCGGAGATCCAACCGGCAGGTACAGAGAGGTCCCCCGGACAGGTTACAAAATGTGGGTAGACGGGAGGGAGAGCGTTCGCTATACAAGAGTGATGCTCAGATCCCCACATGTCGCTCGGTGCCATCAGCTGGGCGGGGAATCTACACATAGCGATGTGACCCAGCTTCGGAATGGTAGGAAACGATGAAGAGAACCCGAATCGCCCTGCTCGCCTCGGCCCTCCTGCTCGGGTGTGTCATCACCCTTGGCGCCGCGGCCCAACCGAAGTTTCGCCCATATGGCTCGGACGAAGCGGGTGTCGGCCGTTATGTCGTCACGCTGACCGAAGATGCGGGAGTGGAGGATCCCGCCGCGCTCAGGCGGGAGCTGGCTCTGCTCTACGGAGCCCGGCTCGAGGCCGATACCTCATCTGGCGTGCGACAATTTGCGTTGACCATGACGCCTGCGCGTGCGCGACTCCTTAGCGCCGACCCTCGGGTGATCGAGGTCGCCGAGGTCCCGCTGTCGACGACGGCTGCCGCGCCGCCCGGAATATCCTCGGTCGCCCCTGCGCCGACCGACCGTCGCTTCGTCACCCAATCGTCCGGCTATGGCGACAACGGACAAAGCGGCACGTACACCTACGACGGAGCCGGCAACATCACAGCCATCGGCGCGGACACGTACCTGTATGACACCGCGCAGCGCCTGGTTCACAGCGTCACCCGAGGAGTGCAGGAGGATTACAGCTACGACGCTTTCGGAAACCGGATGAGCGCCACCGGTGCGATCAATTGCCTGGGCCAGACGACCTGTGCGCAGAGCGTGACGGTCGACTCGAACACGAACCATCTCACGACGATCAACAATGTCAACGTCACGTACGACGCCGCCGGGAACATTTCCAACGTCTCCGGATCCCCCGGCGCCGTCTACTCGTACGACGGGACTGGCATGATGACCGAAGCCACCGTCGGGAGCGACGACCGGCAGTTCATCTACACCGCCGACGGTGAACGGATCGCCGTGAGACAGGGAGCGTCGTGGACCTGGACCGTTCGCGACCTGAACGGCAAGGTGCTGCGCGAGTTCACGAGCCTCGAAACCGGACCGAACCTGGCCATGACGAACCGGCAGTGGGTGAAGGACTACGTCTGGCGCGACGGGCTTCTGCTGGCGACAGTCACGCCGTCCGGCACGCTTCACTACCATCTCGACCACCTCGGCACACCGCGTCTGGTGACGGACGGGAACGGCGTCAAGGTGGCCGAGCACGCGTACTACCCGTTCGGCGCCGAGATCAACCTTGCCCCGCACGAGACCCCCGAGGAGGCGATGAAGTTCACCGGGCATGAGCGGGACATCGTTGCGGGGGATGGGCACACGCTGGATTACATGCATGCTAGATATTACAATGCGAGTTTGGGGAGGTTCCTATCCGTCGATCCGATCGAAGGGGATCCAGGAAACCCGCAGTCATGGAACCGGTATGCATACGTTCAGAACAATCCGATCAATCGCACCGATCCGAGAGGACTGTGTGGCGAAGGTGGTGGATTCGTGGGGCCGATTGTTCCCTGTGAAGCCACGCTAAGCCCACCAAAGAATGCTTCTAGTTGGACGGCTGCGCAGCGCAGCGCCGAAAATGCAAAGAACGCGGAGCGCGCACAACTAGCAGAGCAAGGCAAGCTCGTCGTAAATCGCGGTCAGGCACGCCCGTCGTCATCACAGGTGGCGGACGTGAATGGCGGTCCCGCCTCGTCAGGTTCTCACTTGGACCACAAGCAGGAACTGGTGCTTGGCGGTGCGCCACTTGCGAAGGAAAACATCGGCACGCTCGATGCCACGGTGAACATGAGCAACGGTGCGAGAGTCAAGAACGCAATCGCCGGTCTTGCGGATGGAACGGTGATTACAAAGTTCAACTACACACTTCTTTCGTGGGGGGGTGCGCTGACCACGATCACTCAGGGAATCTCTTACTCTAATTTCATGAGCAATCAGGACGCAGCTCATCCCGGGTCTGTGAACGTAAACGACATGGCCAGATGGGTGTTTACTGGCAACACAAGCGCGTCACCACCTCCCTGCGGCAGTCCCGGTGGTGGCCCCTGTTAAGGCCGGGCCACGCATGTCCGTGGAAGTAATGCGCGCCACCAGAGCGGTTAGGAACCGGTAGGAGGTCGGGTGAGTGAAGACAACGATTGGTTCGAGGATACGTGGCGCTATCGTGAGAAGGTGCTCTATCCGCAGGAAGTCGGAGGCGATGCTGGTGGTTTGATCACCACAATCCCATACGAGGCTTTCGCGCAGATGGGATTCGAGCAGATTGATCCACGATGGCTGCACTGCGGCGTTCTGACGTTTCCTCCGACAGCGAAAAGAACCAACTTCACGTTCCTGACATCTGGCCTTTCAAACGCTTGGGATGATGACCGTCCAGAACTGAAGTCAGTCTCGGGTCTTGGAATTGAGTTGCGTCTTGAGAATGCATCGGCGGAGCATTGGGTGAAAGATGTAATGCTGCGTCTTTCGGCAACGCAGTTGCTCATCGGTGTCGGGAGACTTTCCGGAGCCCGACTGCTTGGCGATGGTGACCGAGTTAAAGTCGGCGCAGAGGCGTTCGGTGAAAGTTCCGCAATGACGGCACTTCTAGCAACGAAGGTTGCCAGTCTTCAGCTCCCCTCGGGCACGTTTGAGATGATCCAGCTTTTTGCAATTACGGATGCCGAGCGAGAGTTCGCGGCAACGCGGGGTGCTGGGCCTCTACTTGGAGCACTGAGAGAAAGCACCACCTACCCGATAAACGACATCCGCCGTCGAAGCATCGTGTAGATAGTTCTGCCCGTTTCTTTCGCGCGGCCACAGCGATCGCCAAGCAGTAGCCGATCACTTGCAACTTGCTCCGATCAACCTCCGCGCGAGGTTCTCATGGATCAATCGATTGCGGGTCATAGCGGGTCACTGCGGGTCCGTCGCTACGATACCGAGCGCATGACGTGCTTGGTGAAGGCGCGGAACAGCTCGGCCGGTAAAACGCCGAGAGCGGCGGCCAGGCGGATGAGAGTGAGAGCAGAAGCGTTCTGCCGTCCCTTCTCGATGGAGATGATGAAGGTGCGATGCAGCTCGCAGAGATCGGCGAGCTGCTGCTGCGTCATGCCGCGTTCGGTACGCATCTCCCGCAGGGTCTGACCGATTAGCGTAAGGACCGGAGCCGCGGCCATCGTGGAGCGAAGCGTAGAAGCCGCTTCGAGGCGCAAAGTCGCCTTTAGCTCACGTCGTCGATAAAATACATTGCGAGCCGGACGTCGACCGCTCCGCGCCACTCTTTCACCGCGGCGGTGTCCGACAGATGACGAAGGAGCAGCGATGTTTATCAGACGACTCTTTGCGGTGGTACTCCTCGGATCAATGCCGGTCTCGACACAAATCTATACGCGGGTCGAGATCGGAGATCTCAAGGCCGTGCATCGCCGGTTCCATCCGCGTGAAAGGGGGTCTCGCCGATGGCTTGGCTCCTGCTGCTCATCAACGACTACGGCCAAGCACGTGCAGCTCGTGGCGTGAAGGCCAGCACGATCTACCGCGAATCGGTGCGCCTGCGGCTCTTCGCTGCGTGGCTCCTGCGTCGCGGTGTGATGAACATCCATGCCGTCGCAATCACCCGTCGAGTTTACGCCGGATCGCCTTGCCTCGTGGGTGGGATCGGGAGTGTTCTTCGGCGAGGTCGGCGAACCGCCTCAGCCGACGAACGCATTCGGCTTCTAACCTGGGGGCATTCCAATTTCCGAGAGAATGCTCACCACAATCTGCTTCGCTCGTATCAAGCGGTCGAGGAAACCTCCTTGATCGCCCTGCCGCGCCGAAGCGAAAACGCTTTGTGTAAAAAGGATCGTGGACACTACTAACGCAGCAGCAACGCGGCCGGAACCCTTGGAAACGCCCCGCATACAACTCCCCCTTCTGGACCGGCCGAAGCCGGCGATCATGTGAGGTCGCCCTCGAATGCGGGGGAGTGTGCGGATGGGGTGAAACCTTACAGTAACGATTCCGGTGGTGGCGCGAACCGAAGAGCAGGCTGACGCTCCGCGCGGGCAATGAACTGTCGAACGTACGAGCACATCGCCGGCGTCATCGTCCCTGCTGTCGACGCTTCTTTGAGGTAAGCCAGTGCGGAGAGGGCGCCGCTCAGCATCCCTGCAGCGACGAAGGTCTGCACCACACCGGCAAGGAGTTTTGGGATCTCTCCCGTCCGATCGGTTGCGTGCAGCATTTCGGCGAGATGAACCGCCGCGATTGCCGCGTCAGTCAGCATCGCTTCGCTTGTCAATTCCGCCACCACGCCGCGGAGCCGCCGGACACCTTCGTTCCGGTTGCCTTGCAGGAAGCTGAGACGGGCGATCGCCCACCGGTTACGCGTTAGTTCAATCGCCGAGTCCGTTCCGGTACAGAGTCGAAGCGACCTCTCAAGATGGCGGCTGGCTTCGGTCGGATTCATCAATTCGATGTGACAAACACCTAGAGCGCGCGCCTCGCGCGCGATCCATTGCTGATCATTCGCCTCTTCTCCATAGCGCAACACACCGGCGAAAAGCTGGATTGCGCCGCGAATGTCGCCTCGCCGGAAGCGGATTTCGCCTTGCAGGTGCAGTGCGCGCATGAAGCGGTCGGTTGAACCGAGATGGAGCGCCGCCTCTGCCGATTCGCGCGCGAGCTGATCCGCTTCCTCCAACTGCTCCTGTTCGTACAGGATATATGCACGGACGTACGTTACGGCAACCAAGCCGAGTCCTTCGTGCGGAAGCTGGCGGTACTCGGCTTCCGCAGATGCGAGCGCGGCGAGCGCGTCATCGAACCGACCCAGGCAGTAGAGCGCGTTGGCCTGCTCTTTCCACGCTTCGCCGCGGAGCTCGTGAATGGCCGCCCGCGGATAGGTCGCGTCGGGGAGGCCAGTGCTGATCCGGACCGCGGCCTCGGCCAGGGCGAGCGCGTAGAGCGGCTTCCGCGTACACATCCCGTTCGCCCGCTTGCACAGCAGGCGCGCCACACCGCCGGTCCGGTACCTCGGTTTGTCCGGGATGTCCGCCCACGCAAATCGGGGCGCGGCGTTCAGATCTTCATACTCGGCAAGAAGGCGCAACGCCTGGCGATCCTCTTCGGCGGAGCGGGCGGCGAAGGCGCGCAGTTGCTCGACTGCCGGCCGATCACCGGCATCGGCCGAGCTTGCCGGCCACGTGTCCGTCTCGGTGAGCGCCGCGTCAAACGTCCTGATGTCGGAGAGCGCTGAGCGGCAGTCGCCACAGGCTGCCAGGTGGGTTTCAACATCAGCACGCTTCCGCACGAGCGCTGGCTGGAGCGCATACAACCCGAGGACGGAGGAGGTCAGGTGGCGGCCGGTCATGAGCCCACGCTCGTTTTCCGGTAGATGGCGCGCGCGCGGTTCCGGCAATAGTTGAGGAGCCGCCAGATGTATCCGGCCGAGGTGTCGCGGCTCTCGGCGATGGAGACCGCCGTCTCCCCGTTCAGATAGAAGCGCTCCAGGGTGTCGCGGCATCGCTTCCCGAGCCGCGAGAGCGTCGATGCGATCACCACGTTCCGCACGACGCTATCGATCAGCTCATCATCCGGCGTAGCCGCGCACGCGCTGCCGGAGCAGAACGGTGAGGCCTCGTTCCGCCGCCGGTATTGCCGGGAGGCGTTGCAGATGGCGCCGATGAGGTAGGGGTGCAGCTCGCGCACGTTCGACGGATTGGCGAGGTAGGTGGCGAAGACGTCCTGCACGAGGTCCTCGGCATCGGAGACGGCGACGCCGAACTTGCGGATGGCGATCTTGCGCAGAAGGGGCCGGTACGCCGCGTACAACGCGTCGAAGCGAAGCGCCGCGTCGTCGCTGTCCGCTCCGCGACTGGCCAGCGCGGCCACGGCCACGGTGCCGGCATCGGCCAGCCGATCTGAGGCAAGGGAACCCATCTCTCTATCTATAGGAGTGACGGACGTGACAACTTCCCTACCCATGAGGCCGTGCCGAGGGCCGCACTGGGCGATCAAACGCGAAGGTTACAAAATGTGGGTAGACGCGACGAGCCCGCTTCGCTGAAAGTAAGGGCATACGGAAGTCCCGATGCCGATCCTCGACGACATGGAGACGATTTCCGATTGAGGAGGAACCCGAAAAAGTTTCCAGGCAGGGATTCTTCGATTCGTGTCCCTCCAATCAGTGCCGGTCCGATTCACGTTGCACAGCGATTCAAAACAGAGTGTCCCCATTCCTGCCCATCGCGATGGCAAGCGGTGGCCGCGTCAGAGATCGTGTGCCAAAACGAAAGAGAGGGTCCACATGCGTTTCCGTTACTTCTTTGCTGCATCCATTGCCTTCGCCGTACTCACGGCGGGGAGCGCCTACGCCCAGGCGGCCGTGATGGTGCCGGGACTTTGGGAGATCACCGTGCAGACGCGTTCTCCCATCGTCGGGCCGCCGATCACTCACACCGCTTGCATCGACAAAACGCACGTTACCCGGCCGGATCCGCCGAAGTCGAGGGCGAGTGATGACTGCCAGGTGACGCCTGACGCCTCGGCGGCCAACGAAACTGCCTACACCGTTCGCTGCGTGAAAGGAAACGTGACCACGACATCCCGTTTCATCTATTCCGGAGACCACTTCGACGGCACTGTCACGATCGTCAGGGCAAACGACGAGGTTCACCAGGTCTACACGGCAAGACACATCGGCGACTGCGACGACTCGCCGGTGGACGCCCCGGTCACGTCCACAGCCCAATGAGGATTCGGGAACGAGGAGACAATCAATGCGACACCTTCGGATGTTCTATTTAGCCGTGGCAGCCATTCTGCTCGCGAACGCGGGCTTTGCACAGCCTACGGGGATTGTGACCACCAACGGAGTAAGCCCGGCTACGGGCGTAGCGATCACCGCGACGTCGACCTCCTATCCTGATGTCACCGTGACAACTGGTACCAGCGGGAAGTTTCACATATTCAACTCGAGTAACGAGCTCTTGCAAGTAGCGGCAGACGGAACCGTCGGCATCGGTACCGCGAGCAGTACCAGCGCGCTTCTGACGGTTAAGAAGGCCGCTGGAACCACTTTTCTGGGATTGAGCGGTGCCGCGGGAAGCTATACGGACATGGGTTTCGGTCGAACGGCAATCGAGGCTCGTCTGGGAATCGCAGCGAACGTCGGTCAATATACCACGACGGCCGGGCAGGGTGACGCTGTCTTGCGTGTGGACGACTCCTCAAAGAGGCTACTCTTGCTGGCGGGCGCCGGTGCTGCGGTAGTGACCATCACCAACGCTAACGTCGGTGTCGATTCATACTGGCCGACCGCGCGATTGGAGATCGGATCTAACCTGGGCCCGGTTCAATTTCTGGACATGCTAGGCACGAATGGCGTGATCGGAATGAAGCTCAATATGACCGGCAACGGCGAGATCGACGTGGCGGGCCTGCAGCTCGGCAACACCGCCATCCCCACAATCAACGTGCCAGGCGGGACCCTGTATCTGCAGAACACCGCCGGCGACGTCAACATCGGAGGCGGTACGGGAACCGGCGCGCATGGCAGTCTTACAGTCGCTGGAACCGTCACTGCGGGAACCGTCACTGCGGGAACCGTCTACGCGAACTACCAGGATGTTGCAGAGTGGGTACCTGCGTCGGAATCGATGCCTGCCGGCACGGTCGTAGTCATCAGCGACGACACCAATAATATGGTGACCGCCTCGACGCGCGCCTATGACACGGGCGTAGCCGGAGTCGTTTCACCGAACCCCGGCCTTCTCCTCGGTTCGGCCGGCGCGTCGAAGGCGAAGATCGCCACGACCGGCAGAGTGAAAGTACGTGTCGATGCGAGCAAACAGCCGATCCGCATGGGCGATCTCCTCGTCACCAGCGACCGCCCCGGCATGGCCATGAAGTCCGAGCCTCTGGAACTCGGCGGCACGAAGATCCACCGCCCCGGCACGCTCATCGGCAAAGCCCTCGAACCGTTGCCGAGTGGTGAAGGGGAGATTCTCGTGCTGCTCAGCCTGCAGTAGCTCAATCGACAAGGACGCCATCATGAACAGTCGAAGCGCATTGACCCTTGCTGCGTGGCTTCTCTTCTGCTTTTCTCCGGCTGCCACCGCTGCAAACAGCTCCGGACTCACGGTCACGCTGGACCAGCATTCCATCACCGTTTCGGGTCTGTCGCCCGGAAGCACGGCCGTGTTCTTCGGTGTGGCCCGGGTGCCGATGCCCTACGCGTATATGAACCGGATCCAGCGATGGGCGGTCGCCGTCGACGATGCTGGGCATAGCGGAACGGCCACGCTCGACCTGCAGGGGGGCGTACCTCCAGCATCTGTCTGGGCGGTTGTCGACCTTCGGAACGCGCACTACGGCCTGAGCAGCGGACCTGGTCTCGGACTTCGCCAGACCGTGGTCGCCAACCCTTTGCGAAACGGCCCGTCGCAGTCTGTCGATCACTTCGCGTTCGATCATGGGTACCTTGATCTGCTTTACGTTCACCCGGGTCTGGGAGCCTGGACATGGTCGGCCATCGGCGGTACGACCTCCACCAATGGAGGACCGCGGAATTCGACCATCGTCTCCCTTTCGGATGGCAGGCCCGTGGGGCAATCCGGCGCGAAGCCGGCCGCCTTTCTACCCGGCGGCGTTCTGATCGCAATCGACTTTACGCGCCTCGAAATCGCGGTCATTCCGGTCGATCAGCAACTGATCGGTGGTGCGCAATGAAACGGCTTCTTTGCGCACTCATCTTTCTCGTCGGTCCCGCAGCCACTCTATGGGCCTCGCACCCCAATGAGGCACCAGGGTTCGTAGCGGACCGTGTCTACAGCGTTCACGACGTGGACACGGTAAACGCCTTCAACGGCAATCTCAATCTCCGCATCCCACTGGGACCGGAGCTCAAGGTAAACGGCCAACTCAGCTACAGTCTGTCGCTAACGTACAACTGTCACTTTTGGCGATTCGACGACAATCAATTTCTTTATGACCCTGGTGATGGCATTCTCGTCACGGAGGACCAATTCACAGCGGTGCCTCCGCAATCGGATAATGCAGGGCTCGGATGGCGCCTGTCCCTCGGCAAGCTCTACTCCGGCGTCGATCCTGATACCTACGCGTCGAACAGCACCAGCTGGATTTATCAAAGCAGCGACGGGGCGGATCACAATTTCTACGATTCACCGATTACGGGCGACGATTCGTCGGCACCGCCCCCGCTGTACTCGCGCGACGGCACTCACCTTCGGCTCTCCGTATCCAACGGGGCAATGCTCGTCGAGTTTCCGGACGGCACCGTACAGACCTTCACGCAGTTGCAACAAGTGAGCGACGGCGGATGGCTGGTATCAGCGACCTCAGGGCAGTGGTTCCTCACCCGCATCTCCGATGCCTTCGGCAACGCAGTGGACATCGTGTACTCATCCGCGCTGTCATCCACGCCGGCCTATAAAGAGATCTGGACGTTTGAAAACAACAACATCAACACCGCCATCGTTTACTTCAAGAGCGGGATGACCTCATCGTTCAACGCAACGCTCGATCACATCAACATGCCGTCCGCCAGTGGTACAACGCTTTCGTATTCGTTCCACACGGAGCTCGTGCAAATTCCGGCCCCTCTAGGTGACAATACCGGACGTACTCTCCCGGTTCCGGTGCTGACCGCCATTACCCCCTCCGTCGGTAATGGATATAGCATGACCGACGGAAACGTCCCCTTCTACGAAGCCGCGTCGAACGCCTCCGCCGGCGTTCTCACCCGCATTATTTTGCCCACGCTTGGATCGATCGGCTGGACGTTCGAACCGATCCCGTTCGCGAATGGAGCCAAGGACCACCGCTCGCCCGCGATCGAGCACCCGTTTGGCGTCACGGCGCGCACGACCTACGATGCCGCTGGTCAAAACCCTGCTACATGGAACTACCTGCGGCAATTCAGCTATCCTGAGTTCTGTCAAGTCTCCTTTCCCACGAGCTGCGATACTGTGCCACCCTGCAGTAGCGGCCGGGCGCGGCAGTTGACCGTCTTCATCACGGACCCTCCCACCCCCGGCGGCGACACGAAAACGACGATCAACTACTTTTCAAACTACGAAGTGATACCGGACCCGAACGGCGAGACGTGCGGGTCCGGCTCCCAGGGGTGGCTGAACGCCGAGCATGGACTGCCCTTTACACGATACGCTCAGCGAAACGGGCGTTTCCTGTCGAGTGAAGTACGCACCAATGTCAACTTCCAGGATCCGGCACTGGCCGCCTGGGAGAGCGGTACGACAGCGGGCCAGGGGCAGGTGCCGCTCTCGGTGGGAACGCGCTTCCGGGAGACCTGGCTGAATTACCGGCTCGATGCCGACGCCGCCTCCGACCTGGTCTATTTCGATAAGAACGCCAGCCTGAGCTCGTCGGCCACCTACAATATCGATGACCCCTTCGTTGCGAACGATCCAAGCGATCCCAATCAGAACGACAATTGTGGCACCGCTCAGGTTCCCTGCTTCACCGCCACCAACTATTTCGGTTACGACGACTATGGACATTACCGGCAGGCATCGACGGACGGCAACCTGCCGGGAAACGGGAACTTCCGGACGACCTTCACCAACTACAGCGCGGCTCCGACGACGTCCTCCTGGCTGTTGACGCCGTTCACGGAACAATGCTCCGTGAACGAGTCATCGGCACGTACGAACGACCTCAACGCGAGCGGGGGCTGCAGCGCGCTGGCAGGCGCCTTCATGACCAAAACGCAATTCGACGCGCACGGCGCCGTCACTGCCCACCGGACGCTCGTCCAGTCGCTCGGCGCACTCGATTCAAGAGACCTGCTGGCGACGTTCGCGTACGATTCCTACGGCAACATGACCGGGGAGCAATACTACGGGGGCGACATGCACCCTCTGGCCATGGATGCGGGCACGTTCGCACCGGGTTCAAGCGTCGCTGACTACTCGATCGCTCACGTACTTACCTATGGGACGGGATCACTCCTCCAAGACACCGCTACCTACGCCAACGGCGTGACGTCCTCGGATGTATCCCTCGATCAATTCACTGGCATGGTCACCAAAGTTCGCGACATTGCCGGACTCGATACCCATTACGTCTATGATGCTCTCGGCCGCCTCACGCAGGTCCAACCGCCGGGCGTCGCGGAAACGACTTACACGTATACCGAAGCAATGCCCGGCACCGTGTTCAACCCCGCCACGGTGGATTCCCTCACGGACGGCTCCCTCAACGGTCTCGGGACGGTGCATAAGGTGTATGAATACGATCCGCTCGGACGCCTCATGCGCCAGAAGTCGTTGCTGGACGACGGGGTCACCTGGAGCATCACCCAAACTGATTTCGATCCCTTGGGCCGGAAGACTGCGGTCTCCACCCCCGAAAAGCTCGTTGGTTCCGAGAGCAGCTTCGCCCCTGCCCATCAGACGAAGTACACCTCCTATGACCCGTTCGGGAGACCGCTTGGCATTCAAGCTCCTGACCTCAGTCTCACAACCATCGCCTACCGCGGGACTCGGCGGGTCGATCGAACGGTGAACATTGCCACGACCAGCACGGGGTCGGCCGCTTCCACGACTTTGGAAATACATGACGCTCTCGGAAGGCTTTTCCGGGTCATTGAGCCCTCGGGAGCGACCTCTCTCTCTTCACCTGCTGGCGCGCCGGTCACCACCGAATACACGTATGACTCCGCCGACCACCTGATCCAGGTCAGCACGCCTCCCCAGAACCGATCCTTCAGCTACGACCACCGCGGGTTTCTCACTCAGGAAACGCATCCCGAGATCGGGCAGAACGGCAATGGAACGATTCAGTACGTGTACACGGCGCCAAACGCGCCCGCTCCCACAGCCGGTTACGACGCCCGCGGCCATTTACACCTCAAATTGACCGGTTCCGTCAACGGTCCCCTCGATTTGCGACTTGGCTATGACGCCTCCGAAAGGCCGGCCAGCGTCTCGGACAACGGGGGGACCCAACTGTTGAAGGAGTATTCTTACTGGCCTGCGAATGACACGGCTTCTCCTCCCAACCTGGGAAGAGGCAAACTCTACCAGGCCATCAGCCACAACCACCCGGTCTCCCTCGCTCCGGCCGAGGCTGTCGTGACGGAGACCTACACGTACGCCACTCCTGACCAATCCGGACGCATTTCCCAGCGGGACACACTCGTCGAAAGCGTGAACGGAGGGTCGAGGACGACCCTGCAGTCGTTCACCCAGAACGTAACTTACGATCACCTGGGAAGCACCGCGCAAATCGATTATCCCATCTGCAAGAGCGACGCTCCTTGCGCCAGCCCGGCGGCGGCCGGACCTGCATACACCCACAAGAACGGGTTCCTGGTCGGCGTTTCCGGCTACGCCTCACCCATCACCTACAACGCCGACGGCTCTGTTTTTGAAGTTACCCATGCGGGGACGGTCAAGGACACGTACACTCCGGATACTTCCGGGATGAGCCGGCCGGGTGTGATCAGCTTTGCCGGCGAGACGGCGTGCCCCGCCTCGGCGACGATCGTCAGCGGCGACACAACCATCAGCGCTGGTCTATCGACTGCTATCACAGTCAATCTCGGCGGCACGGGACCCTGGAACATCTTCTGGTCGGATGGAGCCCAGGACCCCGCCGTGCAGACGAGCCCGAGGGTCAGAAGCGTCTCTCCGGCATCCACGACAAGGTATACGGTCACCAGCGTCACGGATCACAGCGGCTGCAGTGCCGCAGGAAGCGGGGCGGAAGTGGTCACTGTCCAGGCATGTGCCGCAGGAGCGACGATGAGACCGGGTGGAATCATCAATGCCGGGCAGTCAATCCAGATCGCCGCGGATTTGGCCGGCACAGGACCCTGGACCATCGTCTGGTCCGACGGGATTCACCCTCCGTTCACGCAGAACGGGGTCACACAGTCCCCCTGGACGCAAACCTTTTTTCCCATCGTCAATACGGCGTACACCATCACGAGCGTCACCGACAGCACCGGTTGTAGCCGCCCGGGAACAGGATCGGCCATGGTCACGGTGATTCCGATCGGTCTGCGGGCAACCACGAACGCAAATACGCTCAGCGTCACCGTACAGTGGAACATGGTCTCAGGAGCGGGGTGGTATCAGGTCGAACGAGCAACGCACATCGACCCTCTCAGCGACTGGGCACCGATCGGCCGCGTGTCGGCGAACACGCCCACTTACCCCGATACCTCCTTCGCACCTACGAGCCCGGCGACCTATCTCTATCGAGTGCGCATCGGGGTCACCGCCGCGAACGGAGTGGAGTTTACCTCTGCTCCGAGCGTTCTCGACTACGCCACGATCGCCACGGTGCTGTTCTCCGACGAGCCGCTTACGGCCGGCGTGACGCGCATCAAGGGCGTGCACGTCGGCGAATTGCGGCAAGCCATCGACGCCGTCCGCCGTGCCGCGAACCTCTCTGCGGCCTGGACCTCGTACGCACCAGCTACCGGTCCGGTCACCGCGGCCGACAACCTCCAGGCCCGGCAGCAGCTCGACCAGGCCGTGAATCTGCTCCTTCTGCACGGAGTGGCCTACACTGGAGAGACACCGGCGGCGAACGGAAAGATATGGACGTACCAACTGCAACAGATCCGGGACGGTGTCCGATGACCCGGCGCGTTCTGCTTTTTTCACTTCTGGCCGTGGCGAGTACTACAACGGTTCTGGCGCAGAGCTGTCTGCCCGGGGCCTCATGGTGCTCGGGCACGTACGCCTATGACGGCGCCGGCAACATCCGTGCGATCGGCAGCGACGTCTACATCTACGACACGGCCGGACGTCTGGTCAGCGGGACCGCGGACGTGCAGCGCACGGGCGTTCTGAGCCAGCAGTTCTATTCATATGATGCCTTTGGCAACCGGACCGTGGCTGGAAGGGTAGGAGGCTCGGTCGACTGCCTGGGCGGCTGTGAGCTCTCGCCGCCCATCGACACGAGCACCAACCACATCATCAGTGCCCAATACGACGCCGCCGGGAACCTCACCTCGATCCAGGACTCCATCGGGAGTACGACCTACACGGCCAGCTACACCTTCGATACTGCCGGACGGCTGGCACGAGCAGTGGCCGGTAGCGACGTGCGCGACTTCATCTACACGGCCGAGGACGAGCGGATCGCCACGGCGAACGGGGCGAGCTGGACCTGGACCGTCCGGGGTATGGACGGCAAGGTGCTGCGCGAGTTCACGAGCATGATGCAAAACGGCCTGCCGACCGCAAACCGCGTCTGGACGAAGGACTACGTCTGGCGCGACGGCCTGCTGCTGGCCTCGATCACGCCGACGAGCGCGGGAACGGTCAGTCCCACGCTGACCGAGCACTTCCACCTCGACCACCTCGGCAGCCCGCGCCTGGTCACGGGCGACAACGGCGTCCAACTCGGCCTCCATGCCTACTACCCCTTCGGCACAGAGCTGAACCTCGCACTGAACGAGCAGCCGTACGAGTTGATGAAGTTCACCGGCCACGAACGGGATTTGCTCGCGAACGATCCTCATACGCTCGACGACATGCATGCTAGATACTACAGCCCAACGGTGGGGAGGTTCCTTTCGGTCGATCCGGCCATGGATGTCCAAAAGACAATTCGGAGTCCACAGATGTGGAATCGGTATGCGTACGTTAGCGACAACCCGATGCGCTACACCGACCCGAACGGTCGGGAGGTTTACGAGCAGGTGCAGAATGTCGCGGGAGACAACTACCACACGTCAATCCGAATCGAGCCGGTCGACCAGGCGCGCTGGGCGAAGGATCCACGGTTCTCCCGTGTCGATCCCGCCACGCACCGGCATTACGCGACAATCGGTGCCGGCCCTGAACACGACGTGGGCGCGCTCTTTGGCAACGCCGGGAAGTTGGTCGGCGCCGTGAACCGTACGCGCGACGCGAATCTTTCGATCAAAGTTGAGACGATTAAACTCGACCTCGGTAAACGCGACGAGAACAAGGTCATCTCAGATCTATTCAAAGCGCAGACGTCTTACAAGAACGATGCAAACTACGTTCTCTTCCCAGACAACAAGGCCGGCTATAACTCAAACTCGTTCGCTTCGGGTCTGCTGCTGGCCGTCGGTTTGCAGCCGGTGCAGCCGCAGCACAATACGCCCGGCTTCGCCAAACCACTGCCTAATAGCGAATTTCAGGCGGACCGGACGAACAAGAGCCAATGACCCGAACTCGTTTGATCGGAGGCCTAGCCATCGTTCTCGTAACCCTGCTTGCGACCGTGGCCGTATGGCCGCGGCAGTTCCTTTGTTTCCTCCCGGAACGTGCCATCGCCGCGATTCTGCGGCGGAGCGTCCCGGTCGGATCGACTGTGGCGGAGGTGCAGCGATATGTCGCGGAACGACATATCGCCTCCGATGCTGGCCGCGCTACGCCGGAGACGATCGCCTCACGATATCCGGAGGAGGGAGTCCGCTTCGGCTACGTCCGGGCCGAGTTAGGCCACTACCGCGTTGTCTTCCGGACCGATGTCGTCGCTACGTTCGTCTTCGACGCGCAGGGCCGCCTCCAGCAGGTCATCGTCCGAAAAGAGGTCGACGCAATATGAAATGGTGCCACAGTAATGAAAGTGAAAGAGATGCTAGGCTGTCTTGTACCTGAAAAAATCCCTGACGTGACGCCGGTGAGCAAACACGCAGTTGTTCGGCGGATCATTGGTCGGTGTCCAGTGTGTGAGCTGAATCTCAATGACCATGCGTATTTAGAGCTTGCGACGGTGTTCGCTACCGGCGCTATTGCGCAGGCTGACCTTCGCAATTCGATCGAGACGGGCGATTGGACTCGGCTCATCGCGTTGCAGCAGTGGGACGAAGTCCCTCAGTCCCCGTGGACTGGGCACCGATCGGCCGCGTGTCGGCGAACACGCCCACTTACCCCGATACCTTCGCACCTCCGGCGAGCCCGGCGACCTATCTCTATCGAGTGCGCATCGGGGTCACCGCCGCGAACGGAGTGGAGTTCACCTCTGCTCCAAGCGCTCTCGACTACGCCACGATCGCCACGGTGCTGTTCTCCGACGAGCCGCTTACGGCCGGCGTGACGCGCATCAAGGGCGTGCACATCGGCGAATTGCGGCAAGCCATCGACGCCGTCCGCCGTGCCGCGAACCTCTCTCCGGCCTGGACCTCGTACGCACCAGCCACCGGTCCGGTCACCGCGGCCGACAACCTCCAGGCCCGGCAGCAGCTCGACCAGGCCGTGAATCTGCTCCTTCTGCACGGAGTGTCCTACACTGGAGAGACACCGGCGGCGAACGGAAAGATATGGTGGTATCAACTACAACAGATCCGGGACGGTGTCCGATGATCCGACGCATTCTGCTTCTTTCACTTCTCGCGGTGGCGAGTACTACAACGGTTCTGGCGCAGAGCTGTCTGCCCGGGGCCTCATGGTGCTCGGGCACGTACGCCTATGACGGCGCCGGCAACATCCGTGCGATCGGTAGCGACGTCTACAGCTACGACACGGCCGGACGTCTGGTCAGCGGCACCGCGGACGTGCAGCGCACGGGCGTTCTGAGCCAGCAGTTCTATTCATATGATGTCTTCGGCAACCGGACCGTGGCCGGAAGGGTAGGAGGCTCGGTCGACTGCCTGGGCGGCTGTGAGCTCTCGCCGCCCATCGACACGAGCACCAACCACGTCATCGGTGCCCAATACGACGCCGCCGGGAACCTGGAATCGATACGCATATGTGATGAACAATCCGATCGGCCACACGGATCCCGACGGTCGATGCACCGACGTGCTCACTTGCACCATAGAGGGATTTTCGGTGGGTAGTGTCCCCGGGGCGTTGATCGGTGCCACGGTGGGGTTTGCTATTGGATATGGTGTAACCCATCCCGGTAAAGTCGCGGCTCTCGGAAACAGTATGGGCGGCGGCAGTGGCGGTGAGCGATTCGCCGAGAACAAGCAAGAAGGAAGGGCAAAAGAACAGAAAGCCATCGATGACCGAGGCGGCGTCAAGAATCTTGACAACAAGCGAAACGAGATCGCTCCTCCGAAAAAGAAGGTAGAGGAACAGTAGTGACGACCTCCGATATCGGCGACTTCTGGCGCTGGTTTGCGTCCGTTTGCGGCGACTTCGGCGCGCATTTTGAGAATGTATCGCTTCTAAGAGCGCTGGATCAGCACGTGACCGCTCTCGGTCCTTTCACATGGGAGGTCGGACCTCCGCGAGACTCGAGTGAGAACATTCTCGTGATATCACCAGGCGGACTTGTCGAGCTATTACCAGAGACGAAGAAGATCGTCGATCTTGCACCGACCTGTCCCGGCTGGCAATTCTTTTATGCCAAACGGTCCAAAGACTGGGACAGACGCTTTTTTATGAATGACAACCACGGGAATCGGGTAGCCGTGGATGCCTCGCAATGGCGATATGTATTGTATGGATACCCGGACGGCGTTTTCGACATCGTGATCGAAGCGTCAGATCTTGCGGGTCTTGAAGAACAGGACAGGATCACGGCATCAGAGATTGTTCTGGACGGCGAACTGGGCGAGCAGGCACGTCTGTCGCTAATCGGCGGAATCGAGATCGTTGTCGCTACGGCCAATGACGAGTCTGTGAGGACCACTCCGATCGCCTAAATAGGTGATCATTTGAAGCGATTGGCAAACATGGACCGAGACGAGTCGCGCCACGACGGATGAACTTTCCGTGGCGCATTCACCCTCGCATTAGTCGCGTGAGAGGACGCGTGTCGCGCTTGTTGCAGGCGCGTGACAAGAGAACCATTGCCGGTCATAGCGGGTCACTGCGGGTCGGGAGCTACGACACGAGCGCATGAAGAGCTTAGTGAAGTGTGGCGAGGCGGCTACCTTCATCGGACCCGGGTTACCGTGCAACATGAACTTCGCGATGACGATTGAAGTTGACGCAAAGAGCCCAGATCCACTTTCCGCGCTTCCATCGCAGGGCTGGTTTGACAGCACATTTCATCCGTTTTATCTTGAGCAAGCATGGAAAAGCCGTTTTCAGAAAACAACAAAGAGTTCGTTCACGCCGGCGCAGTGCAAGGCGTTAGGGTTGGTAGCCGAGCGGGAACAAAAGCTCGGGACAGGCTTAGCTGCTGCTAAGTCGAGTAATACGTGGGGAGATCGCTCGATAGGTGCCTTCAATGTCGACTTTAATAATAGGGGCAACCCAACCGTCACGGGCGGCGGGCAGCTTGACATGGATTGGTTTACGGATATCATGACATTGGGTGACAACGCACGTCCGGCTGCTCCTCTAACGTAAACATTGGGAAAATCATTTTGGCATGCTGTAGGTGGCACAAAGGATATCCGTTCGTATCTGACCCAGGTGAGGTTGCTGCTGTTTACTATGCTATGTCTGGTCAGACTTTCTTGAGTATCTACCAGGACAATTGCCAGTGAATCGAACTGACGCACTAATACCCGTTCGCTTATTAGGTGGCGTTACTACTATTTGTGGATTTGGCGCGTTTGTTGCTGGTATTGCAAACACGTTACATCCGCCGATGCTTCGCGATGTACGCTTCCTAATACCCGTAGGCTTATATTTTATCGCGACTGGAATTGGCACAGTCTTACTTAAGAGATTCGCAGCAGTAATGCTCACCGTGCCCTTGGCCGTACTTGGTCTAATGTCGATCATCGCATCGATCAGGAGTGGGTCGGCGGCCGCTATTTTGCTGAATTTGCTCTTTGCCGGCACCATAATGTGCGGACCAGCAGTCCTGGTATATAGGAGCTGGTCGCGCCTGCGTTGAGCATTACACGAATGCAGACTGACGGGCCCGGGCGGGTTCAACCAACCCTGGGATCGAAGGATGCTTGCCGCTCTGAGATCCAGAGGTGTCAGTTTTGAGGTCTTGAATCCCCACCGGTCAGCCTTTTGATCCTGGTAATGATTGGATTTAGACTGGCGGGGTCCCGGCCACGAACGGAAAGATATGGTGGATCAACCGCAGCAGATCCGGGACGGTACCCGATGATCAGACGTGTTCTCCTTCTCGTCCTGGCGGTCGTGACTTGCAACGCGGCAGCCTTTGCGCAGGGCTGTCCTTCGGGAGCCTCGTGGTGCTCGGGCACCTACGCCTACGACGCGATGGGCAACATCCGTGCAATCGGCGCGGACACCTACATCTACGACACGGCCGGGCGTCTGGTCAGCGGAACCGCCGACCTGCAGCGCACCGGCATCCTGAGCCGCCAGGACTACGGATACGACACCTTCGGCAACCGTACCAGCGCCAGCCGTGTCGCGGGCTCGGTCGATTGCCTCGGCGGATGCGAACAGTCGCCGGCGATCGACCCCGTCACCAACCACATCACCGGTAACGGCGCCGTCTATGACGCCGCCGGCAACCTGATCTCGATCACCAACACCGTCAACAATACCTCCTTCACGTCAACCTACGTCTACGACTCCGCGGGAAGCATGGCCCAGGCCACGGCTGGCAGCGACGTCCGCCAGTTCATCTACACCGCCGACGACGAGCGCATCGCCACGCGAAACGGACAGAGCTGGACCTGGACGGTACGAGCCCTGGACAACAAAGTCCTGCGCGAGTTCACCAGCCTCGAGCCGAACGGATCGCCCGGTCTGCCCACGACGGCCCGGCAGTGGTCGAAGGACTATGTCTGGCGCGACGGCTTGCTCCTGGCCTCGGTTTCGGCCTCCACGTCAGGCCCCCCAATCACCGAACATTTCCACCTCGACCACCTCGGCACCCCGCGTCTGGTCAGCAATGACAATGGCGTGCAGATGGCGATCCACGCCTACTACCCCTTCGACGCGGAGCTCAACCTATCGTCCGAGACGCCGGTCGAGTTGATGAAGTTCACCGGCCACGAGCGGGACCAACTGGCCAGTAACCCCAACACGCTGGATTACATGCATGCGCGGTACGAGATGGGGACGATGGGGCGGTTTTTATCGGTTGATCCGAACACAGAATTCGACAAAGCATCGCGCGAACCGCAGCTGTGGAATAGATATTTGTACGGCGTCGCAAGTCCACTTATGTACTTTGATCCCGACGGCAGAGCCAATAAGATCTATTTATTGTCGATGCTCCCATCAAATAGATATGGTGTTGGCGAATCTGTTTCGGATCTCTCAAGAGTCATTGCCGATACTACGAACCACACCCTTGATGTTCGACTGGGTCTGACAGAGGCGACGGGGCTGAGTCGTTTCAAGAACGTCGATGCCACGGACTACGTAATCCTCGAATCGCATGGCGGTGGACCAAACTTTCAGAGCGAAGCCCGTAATGGATCGCGCGAAACGTTTACAGATAAAGATATCGTTAGCTCACTGAATAAATCCAAGGCGCTGCCGTCGGCGATTATTCTCGCTGGTTGTTCGACTCAGGAGGCCGCACAGCACATTGCGACCTCTACGGGTGTAATGACCTTTGGGACTACCGGGACCGTTCGATCCGAAGAGGGAAGCCGTGCCGCGACAGTGCTCGCCCACGCTCTCGCAGAGACAGGAAGTGTTAAGTTCGCGCTGGAGGTAGCCAATCAGATAATAAAGACTCCTGTGTGCCATGGCGAAAACTGTCAGGTGGCACAGTTTGTAGTCTTTGGAGCGTCACACTGATGCGGCGGTGGGCCATTCTGTTCGTGTTGGTGATCGTGGTCGCGATGCATTGTTCTCGGGAAGTCCCAAGCGTTTTTCTGCCGAGAGATGCGAAGAAGGTCGGCGCGAATGTCTACACACGCTTGGTACTGCAGGGACAGGGACCTCTCGCGACATGCGGAGAGCTGTATGGATACAACGCAAGTGTTGTTGGCATCTTTGGTGTCTCGGACAAGGATGAAGATCACGTTATGCTCCGTCGCGATCAACTCGACCCTGATTGGCGCGCCTTGATTTTGAGTATGCGTGAAGGAGACAGAGCGCGCGCCTGGATCAAGGTGCGTCCTGGGAATGGGTTTCGCGAGTATGACGTGTTCCTTGCACGAGTCGATCGGCTTGACCAGCAGGGGCGCGCACAGCCCCAAGAACACGAGCATCTTTGCCGGTGAGCGCGAAGTAATAGAGTGCGAGGGTAGGCGGCCGCATACTTGCCGGCCTTGACAGTCACGGGGACAGGAAGGGGCGCCGGACCCTCCATTCTCATTCCACAGAAGTAGGGTCTCACTTCAGGACGATTGGCGACGATTTCCGCCGTTCTCGTCGGGGGTAGCCACCCACCCTCAGTCCTTGATCCCGGAGTGGCCTACACTAGCGAAGACCCGGCCACGAACGGAAAGATATGGGCATATCAACTGCAGCAGACTCGGGATGGTGTCCGATGATCAGACGTGTTCTTCTTCTCGTTCTGGCGGTAGTGACTTGCAACGCGGCAGCCTTTGCGCAGGGCTGTCCTTCGGGAGCCTCGTGGTGCTCGGGCACCTACGCCTACGACGCGATGGGCAACATCCGCGCAATCGGCGCGGACACCTACATCTACGACACGGCCGGACGTCTGGTCAGCGGAACCGCCGACCTGCAGCGCACCGGCATCCTGAGCCGCCAGGACTACGGGTACGACACCTTCGGCAACCGCACCAGCGCCAGCCGTGTCGCGGGCTCGGTCGATTGCCTCGGCGGATGCGAACAGTCGCCGGCGATCGACCCCGTCACCAACCACATCACCGGCAACAGCGCCGTCTATGACGCCGCCGGCAACCTGATCTCGATCACCAACACCGTCAACAGCACCTCCTTCACGTCAACCTACGTGTACGACTCCGCGGGGAGCATGGCCCAGGCCACCGCCGGCAGCGACGTCCGCCAGTTCATCTACACCGCCGACGACGAGCGTATCGCCACACGGAACGGCCAGAGCTGGACCTGGACGGTGCGCGGTCCGGACAACAAAGTGCTGCGCGAATTCACCAGCCTCGAGCCGAACGGATCGCCCGGTCTGCCTACGACGGCCCGGCAGTGGTCGAAGGACTACGTCTGGCGCGACGGCCTGCTGCTGGCCTCGGTCTCGGCCTCAACGTCAGGCCCCCCTATCACCGAACACTTCCACCTCGACCACCTCGGAACCCCGCGTCTGGTCAGCAACGACAACGGCGTGCAGATGGCGATCCACGCCTACTACCCCTTCGGCGCGGAGCTCAACCTCTCACCGGAGACGCCAGTCGAGCTGATGAAGTTCACAGGGCACGAGCGGGACCAATTGGCCAGCAATCCCAATACGCTCGACTACATGCATGCAAGGTTTGAAATGGCGACGATGGGGCGGTTCTTATCCGTCGATCCGGTACTAGGAGGTCCCGGATCACCTCAGACCTGGAACCGATATACATACACGGGCAACAATCCAATCAAAGGTACTGATCCGACAGGAAAGTGCGAGCAGCAAGACGGCGCGCAGCCGTGTAGTGACGGCGAGATTACCGTAACTGCGAAGAACCCCTCAGACGAAGAGCATTTTCTGTTTCTCCAGAATGAGACCAAGGAGCTCGACCTGCCGTTCATGGGCGATTGGTCTTCAGCTCATTTGTTTCCAAATTCACTCTGGGGATCTTACTTGGTTAAGCAGCGGGAAAAACAAGTCGGGCACCCAACGACTCCGGGAGCCGGCGTACTGCTGATGGGAATGGCGTTAGTGGGGGGGGGTACCGGAAGACGCTGCCGTCACCGGCGACGAAACGGCCAGCTCATCTTCGCCCACTCGGATTTACTCGGCACAAGCGTTGATGCGTCGTGCCGAAGAGTCGGGCCCGTATCACAACTTTCCCGAATCCGCCAACGAGCCGATCTTTGATGGCACGCGAACTGTCGTTAGCGATAATTACGTTCTGTACACACTAAGGGGATCCATCAACGGCGTCACTGGAACATATGAGATCGGCGTTCGGCCAGCAGCGGGAGGACGTGTCGAAGTGATCACGCATCGTTTCTTTCGACCGGATAAGCCTTGATATGATACTGAACACACTCGGCTTTGACGCCAATTACGAAGTTGCGGAAAACGCGCCGACGATCGCGTCGTATGCATTTGACCGCCAACAGAGTGATAACGACACAGATGGCCTCATTTTGAGTACTAACGTTTCCACTGTATCCCTTCGTATACAACCGTTTTCGAGCCAAGCGTGGGCAGGGCGATTCCAGGAAGGCGCAGAGGGTATCACCGGAACGTTCGCAACACCTGCTGCAGACATTATATGCGTCATCGCAAGAGGTAATGGCTATTGGGTTCCGGTACTTGAGCCAACAAATTTCCAAATGATAACGTCTGTGCCAATACGCGAGGCTCTGTCGGTGAATTCTCGACGTCTGCTGCTGTTCGTTGACTATACGGCACTCGCCGCGTATGGCCCACGTGGACGTGTTTGGGTTACCCGTGATCTGTCATGGGACGGACTCCAAATCGAGAAAATAACACGCGACGTTATTCTCGGATCAGGATGGGACTCTCCAGCGGCGCGCCGTGTTCAGTTTAGTGTCGATCTCATAACCGGCGCTGCTCATGGAGGCTCCAGCCCGTCAATGTACGGCATATCGTCGTGAAGGTCTCAAAAGTCACCACGCAACACTGCCACCATCTCGGAGACGCCGGCACTGTTAAACGACCGCGACGAGGAACGATCCACACTCATGCACGCTCGCAATGTATAGGTACTTGTATCGGGTTACCGCTCGTGACTGCATAGATGCTTGTATTCCACAGCCGCGCAAGCGCCGGGTCGGACTGGTGAGTCTGACCGACTGCCAGATGTCCCGATTGCTCGTGGATGTGGTTCAACCATCCGACATGATCAATGTTGACCCAATGCATTTCGAAGAAGACGTTCGGCTCGGTGGTCTGGAGGACGAGGTGCACGTGATTCGTCATCAGGACCCACGCCGTGAAGGACCATTCCGATCGACAGAGCGGCCTGCCTGAGGAAGACGAGGTAGACCTTGCGATCGAGGTCGGAGCGAGAGGCACTTCGGTCGAGTGATCAGAAGCTCCTGCCGAGAGCAGCGGCGCTGGTGTCGCGCAGAAAGACACTCCTTTCGCGCGGAGACGTCCTTCTGTCGTTCGAGGAGGCACTTCTGTCCCGCGGAGAGGCACTTCTGTCACCACGGAGAGGCGCTTCTGTCGCGCGAACAGGAACTTCTGTCGGGGCAAACAGAAACCTCTGTCGGGCGAACAGAAACTTCTGTCGGGCCGACCAGAAACTTCTGTCCGCCGGCCAGAAACTTCTCTCGCGTCGACCAGAAACTCCTGTCGAACGGCCAGAAGCGCCTCTCCTGCAACCAGAACCTCCTGTCGGATGAACAGACGTTCCTGTCGGGCAACCAGAAACGCCTGTCGATCGGACAGAAACGTCTGTCGATCGGAGTGACACGCCAGTCGACCGGAGTGACACGGCAGCTCCAGGCGTCCCGGATCGACGCAGCGCTTCCCCGCCGCGTGACCCTGTCCCCTGAACGCGCGTAGCCGTTTCGACGGTATCTACTTGGTTCACGTGGACGTCGGGTGCGTCCGTTCAGCCGGGCAAGTGGGTCTCGGACAGCCCTCGTCCTCGGTGACAAAACTCCACGAACTGAGCCGCCAGCCTCAAAATGGTGATCCAATATGCTCATGGGAATGCGTCGGTCGGCGTTTCTTGCCCTCTTGCTGTTCGTCGTCTCCACCGTGCCCGCGCGCGCGCAGGTGATGACTTACGTCTACGATGCGCCGGAGTCGCCGCTGGATGTGCGGTATCTGTATCACTGGGAGATCCTGAGGACTGCGCTGGAGAGGACGACTCCGAAGTGGGGAAAGTACCGGATGATGAAGTCGGAGCTCATGACCGAGCGGCGGCGGGCCTTCGAGCTGCAAATTCACAACGGTCGCTAGAAGCCGCGAGCGCCTGTACGCCGGTTGTTGACATCGCATTGCTCGCAAGAAACCGAGGCCTCGCGAGATTTGCGAGACAAAGAAAGGGACGAGGGGTTGCCCCCTCGTCCCTCGTCCCTCGTCCCTCGTCCCTGCCGAAATCCCTGCACTTACCGGATGTTCACAGGGATTGTAATGATGTCCGTCGCGCCGTCGGCGGTGATGCGAATCTTGAGGTTCAGGGTTGTGCCGGCCGAGTTTGCGCTTGGTGACCAGGCGATGCCGCCGCGCGTGTCGAAGAAGCGGAGCTCGGGGGGTGCGTTGAGGAGCTCGAACGTCGCCGGCGTGGCCGAGGTGACCACGACGCGGAAGGCGATCGGCCACGTGCCGGTCTGGACGTCGATGGCGTGATCGAGGATGCCGTCGTGGTTCGCGTCGGGGACGCTGATGCTCCCGTTATCGCCGAAATCGACGCCGGCGAAATGGACGCGGATATCAGCGAGGGCGAGGATCTCCGGAACGTAGGTCGGATCACCTGAGGCGTTATTGATGATGCTTCCGTAGGCGACGGCGTTGCCGCTGGTCACCTCGGCTTGCACCGTGTCGTTGTCCTGCGGGTCGGCGTTGAGAAGGGACTTGACGCCATTGTTGTACTGAATCTGCGTACCGGCCGGGTACGACACTTCCGTCGTAGCGGCCAGGGTTCCATCGGCGCGCACGAGCTCCCACTGCACGGACGAAGCATTGAGCGCGTAGACGCCGAAGTTGAAGTGGGCGTCGGTTATGGACGAGGGGCCGCTGAGGACTACGATATTTCCCGCCGAGGGGGCATTGGCCTCATCGACGGCCGGGATGTCCTGCCCGAACTCGCCGGTAGCCGACTTGTTGAACGTGCGCGAGCTGACCGTCAGCTTCTGGGCGAAGGCGCTGTCGAAGTTGATCTCGATGGCCCCGGTGGCGCTTGCGCGGCTAAAGCTGCTGGCGACGACATCGGCGAGGGCGACGGTTGCGCGGGGGGCGACAGTGACCGAGGCCGTCTCGCCCGAGCCGGATACATCGTGGAAGGTGAGCGTGGCCACAATCGTGCTGGCGCTCGTGTTGTGAAGCGTGAGCTCGGTCTGCCATTGGCTGCCATTCAAGCCCGGGCCGGTGCCGGAGGCGGGAACGACGAGCGTGGTGGCGCTGGCAGCGAGCGGAAGAAGCGTGACGACGATGATCGAGAGGATGCGTTTGAAGTTCATTGGGTTTCTCCTTCGTTAGTTGCGCTCTGATACGCGCGTACGAAAAAGAGTGTCTAGAACTTTATGCGATCACAGCATCACAACGATATGTGTTAAATGGAGATGAAAATGCGCACGTGTGGCCGTGCTCCGGGGAATGGGGAGTGGGGAGTGGGGTGTGGGAGATGGGGGCTGCGTTGAGTTAGTGTTCTGGTGTTGTTGATACGGGATGTGGGTTGAAAGCGTTGGGGTTGGAGTGCGTTGGAGATGTCACCCCGGCACCGTGGCCCCTGGCACCGCAGACGCCCAAACTCCAGCCCCCCGCTAACCCAGCCACTCCGCACCGCAGCAACCTATCTCCCACCCCCCACTCCCCACCCCCCACTCCCCATATACTCAACCCCATGCCCATCCCGTTGCTCGACCTGAAACTGCAGTACGCCACGATCCGTGAGGAAGTGCTTCGGGTAACCGGAGAGGTCTACGACTCGCAGTACTTCATCCTCGGCAAGCGCGTGGACGACTTCGAGCGCGACTTCGCTGTCTACTGCCACAGCAAACATGCCGTCGGGGTCTCGTCGGGCACCGATGCGCTGCTCATCGCGCTCATGGTTCTCGGTGTCGGCCCCGGCGATGAGGTCATCGTTCCTGCCTACTCTTTCTTTGCCACGGCCGGCGTGGTCGACCGGCTGGGGGCCACGCCCGTGTTTGCCGATATCGACCTGGCCGATTACAACCTCGACCCGAAGCAGATCGAATCGCACATCACCTCGTGTACCAAAGCGATCATGCCGGTACACCTCTACGGTCAGTGCGCGGAGATGGAGCAGATCAACCGCATCGCCGCGAAGCACAACCTGGCGGTGATCGAGGACGCCGCGCAGGCGGTCGGCGCGGAGTACGGCGGACGGCGCGCGGGAGTGCTGGGGACGATCGCGGCGTTTTCGTTTTTCCCTTCGAAGAACCTCGGCGCTTTCGGTGACGCGGGCGCCGTGACGTGCGAGGACGAGGCGACGTACGAGAGGCTGATCGACTTCCGCGTCCACGGCATGCGCCCGAAGTACTACCACCGCTACGTCGGCGGCAATTTCCGCATCGACGCGCTGCAGGCGGCCATCCTCCATGTCAAGCTGCCCCACCTCGACGGCTGGACCGATGGGCGGCGCCGCAATGCCGCAACCTACGCGGAGCTCTTTGCGGATGCGAACCTGGGCGATCGCGTAGTGCTCCCGCGCGAGCTGCCGGGACGCCGTCACATATACAACCAGTACATCATTCGTTTCACCGATGGGGCCGGTGTGCGCGATCGGGTCATGAACCACCTGAAGAGTGCCGGCATCGGCTGCGAGGTCTACTACCCGCTGACGCTGCCTCAGCAGGAGTGCTTCACCGACATCCCCTCGGCCGGAGACCTGTTCCCGAATTCAGATGCCGCCGCCGCGCAGACGCTGGCCATCCCCGTCTTTCCGGAGTTGACGAAGGATCAGATGGCGGAGGTGGTGAGGGAGATTGGGAACGCTCTACATTGAGCCTTGTTTCTTCGGTTGTCGGTTGTCGGTTGTCGGTTGTCGGTTGTCGGTTAGTCGGAATTCGGGAGTCGGAATTCGGGAGTCGGGAGTCGGGGGTCGGCGTTGGAGTTGGAAGACAGCGGAGGGCGACGACTCCGGCCCCCGATCCCCGACCCCCGACCCCCGACCCCCGACCCCCGACCCCCGACCCCCGACCCCCGACCCCCGACCCCCGACCCCCGACCCCCGACCCCCGACCCCCGACAACCGAATAACCGACAACCGACAACCCCCCAAAGAACATGATCCCCCTCCGCCACACCCTTCCTCCTCGTTCGACACCGGTCGTCAACAGAAGCATCGTCATTGCCAACGGGATCGTTTTCATGGCCATGCTCTTTCTCGGGCAGGGGACTGCAACGATCATCGACATCTTCGGCTTCGTGCCGGACCGGCTTGTCCGTCCGGCTGCATATGGCTACTCGCTGTTCGAGGTGGCCGTCACGCTGGTGACATCGCTCTTTCTGCACGGAGGATTCGTCCATCTCATTGGCAACATGATTTATCTCTGGGTCTTCGGCGGGGTGGTCGAAGACGCGCTGGGGCACGTGCGCTACTTCCTCTTCTTCATCGTCTGCGGCGTCATCGGCAGCCTCACGCACACGATGTTCTTCCCGCATTCGACCGTGCCGTCGATCGGGGCCTCGGGCAGCATCGCCGGAATTCTCGGGGCCTTCCTTGTGCTGCGGCCGCGGGCCCGGATCGTGACCCTGCTGCCCCTCGTCGTTTACTGGGCGCTGGTGGAGATCCGGGCCGTCGTTTTTCTGCCGGTCTGGTTCGCCATGCAGTTCTTCAACGGCTTCCTCTCCATCGCCGCCGCGCACGGCACGCAGGAGGTGGCCGGCGTGGCCTGGTGGGCGCACGTCGGTGGGTTCCTTTTCGGCGCGGGCGTCGGACTCCTGTCACGACGAACGTCGACGGAACGTGTGACACCATATGCGGCCGAAAGGGAGGACGTTTGAAAAAGGGAATCATTCTCGCCGGCGGCTCGGGCACGCGGCTGTATCCGATGACCTCGGCGATGTCGAAGCAGCTCCTTCCGGTGTACGACAAGCCGATGATCTATTACCCGCTGACGACTCTCATGCTCGCCGGCATCACAGAGTTTCTGATCATCACGACACCGGAAGACCAGGCCAGCTTCCAGAGGCTCCTCGGTGACGGTTCCCAGTGGGGCGTCAGAATCGAGTACGCGGCGCAGCCGGAGCCGGGCGGACTGGCCCAGGCCTTCCTGATCGGCCAGGATTTCGTCGGCGGCGAGCCGAGCTGTCTGATTCTCGGCGACAACATCTTCTATGGTCACGGCCTCCCGGACTCCCTCCGCCGCGCCGCCTCCGGCGAACGTGGGGCCACTGTCTTCGCCTATCGCGTTCCCGACCCCGAGCGTTACGGCGTTGCTGAATTCGACGAGCGCGGGCGGGCCATCAGCATCGAAGAGAAACCGGCCCAGCCCCGCTCCAACTTCGCCGTCACCGGTCTCTACTTCTACGACGAGCAAGTCTGTGATTTCGCGGCGAACCTCAAGCCCTCGGCACGCGGAGAGCTGGAGATCACCGACCTCAATCGCCTCTACCTGGACATCGGCGAGCTGCGCGTGGAGCAGTTGGGGCGTGGCTTTGCCTGGTTCGACACCGGAACGCAGGAGTCGCTGTTGCAGGCCGCGAACTTCGTCGAGACGGTCGAGCTGCGGCAGGGGCTGAAAATCGCCTGCCCCGAGGAGGTCGCGCACTACGTAGGCCTGATCGATGATCAGCAATTGCGCGCCCTGGCCACGAAGCTGGCGCGGAGCAGCTATGGGCGGTACCTGCTCAACCTGCTCGACGAACAGGCGCAACGCGCGTCACGCTCGGCGGCGACAGCGACATGACCAGACACGTCGTCGTCACCGGCGGAGCCGGTTTCATCGGCTCCAATCTCGCCGACGCGTACCTCGATCGCGGATGGCGCGTAACGATCATCGACAACCTCTCCGGGGGCAACCGGCGCAATGTCAATCCGCGGGCCGCGTTTCATGAGATCGACATCCGCGATGCCGCCGCGGCGGATCTCATCCGCGAGCTCAAGCCGGACGTCATCAACCACCACGCCGCGCAGATGGACGTGCGCAAATCGGTCGAGGATCCGGTTGCCGACGCCGGTGTCAATGTCGTCGGGTCGCTGCGAATCCTCGAGGCGGCCGTGGGTGCGGCCGTGAAGCGCGTCGTCTTCGCATCGACAGGAGGGGCCATCTATGGCGAACCGGTCGAAGGACTGCAGGACGAGTCGCATCCGACCGCGCCGCTCTCGCCATACGGCTGTGCCAAACTCGCTGTCGAGCACTACCTGCACTACTACCGCGTAGTGCGCGGACTCTCGTCTGTAGCCCTGCGATACGCCAACGTCTACGGCCCGCGGCAGAACGCGCATGGCGAAGCAGGCGTTGTGGCTATCTTTGCCGGACGGTTGATCGATGGGCAGCCGTCGACGATCAACGGCAGCGGCACGCAGACGCGCGACTTCGTCTTCGTCGATGACGTTGTGGCGGCGAACATCGCCGCCTCCGACGCCGAATGGCAGGGGGAGTACAACGTGGGAACCGGCATCGAGACGTCCGTCAACGAGTTGTACGAGTCACTGGCGTCGATCGCCGGGGCCGGCATCCCGGCTAGTCACGGTCCGGCGAAAGAGGGGGAGCAGCTCCGGAGCGTCCTCGACGGCAGCCGGTTGCGCGGGCTGGCCAATCTTCCTGAGCCAACGCCGCTGCGCGAGGGTTTGACGAAGACGTTCTCGCGGTTGCGCGACGTGGGGAGAACGCGATGATCATCACTCGAAGCCCTCTCCGGATCAGCCTCGGCGGCGGCGGCACGGACTTGCCGTCGTACTACGAAAAATTCGGTGGATTTCTCATCGCCGCGGCGATCGACCGCTACGTCTACGTCACGATCAACCGCCCCTTCGGTGCCGGCATTCGGCTCAAGTACTCCGATATCGAGAATGTCGATACGGTCGACGAAGTGCGCCACCCCATCATTCGCGAAGCGCTGCGGATGATGAATCTGCGCACGCCACAGATCGAGATCACGACGCTGGCCGAGATCCCGTCCGGCACAGGTCTCGGATCTTCCGGAAGTTTCACCACCGCTCTCGTCAAAGCCCTGTATGCGCACCGGCGGCGTCTTCTTCACTCCAGCGAGGTGGCCCGCCTGGCCTGCGAGATCGAGATCGAACGGCTTCACGAGCCGATCGGCAAGCAGGATCAATACATTGCCGCCTACGGCGGTGTGACCTGTTTTGACTTTCACCCCGACGGGTCTGTGGCGGCACAACCGCTGGCGATCGACGTGGACACGCTATTCGAGCTGGAGGACAACCTGCTCCTGTTCTTCACCGGGTTCTCGCGCAGCGCAGGGAGCTTGCTGCAGGACCAGAAAGCCCGCTCCGACGAGCTCGATCCGGAGATGATCGAAAACCTCCATTACGTCAAGGAGCTCGGATACCGGAGCCAGCGCGCGCTCGAGACGGGGCGCTGTCACGAATTCGGGGAGCTGATGCACGAACATTGGGAGCACAAGAAACGGCGTTCGCGTGGCATGAGTAACGCGAAGATCGACGAGTGGTACGAGCTCGGCCGGCAAAACGGGGCCATCGGCGGGAAACTGGTCGGTGCGGGCGGCGGCGGGTTCCTGCTCTTCTACGCCGAGGATCGTAAGCGGCTGCGCCAAGCGATGCGAGATGCCGGTTTGGAAGAAGTGCGGTTCCGCTTTGAATTCGAAGGGACGAAGGTGCTGATGTCGTGAGTGACCCCCGACTCCCGGGCGGATACAATGCGCTCCTCGTTCATGAGCTACAGCCAACAGCATCTTCAGGAAGCCGCTGCCATCATCGACAAACTCGATGCCGAGGCGATCGAGCGGACCGCCCATCTGCTTGCCGATCTGCGCGACCGGCACGGCCGCCTCTTCCTCCTCGGCGTTGGCGGCAGCGCGGCCAATTGCTCCCACGCGGTCAATGACTTCCGGAAGATCTGCGGCATCGAGGCGTATGCTCCCACCGACAACGTCAGCGAGCTGACCGCGCGGACGAACGACGAGGGATGGGCCTCGGTCTTCATCGAATGGCTTAAGGTGAGCCGGCTGAGCCCGGCCGATCTGCTCTTCGTCCTGTCAGTCGGCGGCGGCAACCGCGAGAAGAACGTCAGCCCCAACCTTGTTGCCGCCCTCGAGTATGGAAAAGAGGTAGGGGCGAAGATCTGCGGCATCGTCGGCCGCGACGGAGGCTATACGGGCAAGGTCGCCGACGCCTGCATCATCATCCCCACCGTCAATCCGCAGAACGTCACGCCGCATACGGAAGCCTTTCAGGCCGTTGTGTGGCACCTTCTGGTGTCGCATCCGATCCTGAAGGTCGCCGAGACCAAATGGGAATCGACCAGGTGATCATGCGCGCGGTATTTCTCGATCGGGACGGTGTGATCAATCGCGCCACCGTGCGCGACGGGAAGCCCTATCCGCCCGGCACTCTCGATGAGCTGGAAGTGCTCGACGGCGTGCCCGACGCGCTTTCGAAGCTGCGCGAGGCGGGCTTTCGCCTCATCGTCGTCACGAACCAGCCCGACGTCGCCCGAGGAATGCAAACCCGCGAGACGGTCGAGGCCATGCACTCACGGCTGACCTCGGAGCTGGCCGTCGACGAGGTCGTGGCCTGCTACCACGACGGCGACGCCTGCGACTGCAGGAAGCCCAAGCCGGGCGCGCTGCTCGATGCCGCGCGACGGCATGGCCTCGAGCTGGAACGCTCCTTCATGGTCGGCGACCGCTGGCGCGACATCGAAGCGGGGCAGCGAGCAGGGTGCCAGTGTCTTTTCGTCGATCACGGTTACCGTGAGCAGCAACCTGCCGGACAGTTTGTGCGCGTCGCATCGCTGGCCGATGCCGCGGAATGGATTCTCGAGAATCAATCATGAAACGTGTCGAAGAACTGACAGTCAAGATTTTCGCGGACGGCGCTGAAAAGGCCGGAATGCTCGAGATGTACGCCAAGCCGTACATCAAGGGCTTCACGACGAACCCCACGCTGATGCACAAGGCCGGTCTCACCGACTACCGCGCCTTTGCCCACAGCATCCTCGAGGTCATCCCAGACCGGCCGATCTCTTTCGAAGTCTTCTCGGACGAGTTCGGCGACATGGAGCGGCAGGCGCGCGAGATCGCCACCTGGGGCGATAACGTCTACGTCAAGATCCCGGTGACGAACACGCGCCGCGAGCCGGCCTACGACCTGGTGCGGCGGTTGTCTAAAGATGGCATCAAGTTGAACATCACGGCCATCATGACGGTCGATCAGGTACGCAGCGTCGCCGAGGCGGTGAAGGAGGGCGCGCCGTCGTGCATCTCCGTCTTCGCCGGCCGCATCGCCGATACCGGCCGCGATCCGGTTCCGCTCATGACCGAATGCGTGGCCATCCTGAAAGCCGCGCCCCGGGCGGAGCTGATCTGGGCCAGCCCGCGTGAGTTGCTCAACATCATTCAAGCCGACGCCATCGGCTGCCACATCATCACCGTGACGAACGACATCCTGAAGAAGCTGCCTCTCGTAGGCAAGGATCTGGGCGATTACTCGCTCGACACGGTGAAGATGTTCTTCGACGACGGGAGTAAAGCCGGATTCACGCTCTGACGAAACCCGATGTTTCAGGCCGGCACGGCCGGCTGTCAGTTCATGCCATAGCGAAAAAATGATTTTGCGATCCCGTACCGCGGTCATCCTCGGCTTTGTTCCTCTCTTCTTTCTGACGTGCGATCGGGTGAAGCCGCCGGTGAATATGAAGGTGTCGCGAACCAGCGGCGTCCGTCCGGCCGCGCCGCGCCGTGAACAGCCACCGCCCCCCCCCGCCAAGCCGAACATCCTGCTGATCACCCTCGATACGCTGCGCTACGATGCCACGGGACTGGCGCCGCGGGGAACCAACCAGACCCCGTTTCTGCGGCAGCTCGCCGCGAACGGTGTCGAGTTCACGCACAGCTACAGCACCTTCGACTCGACGCCGGAGTCACACTTCTCGATGTTGACCGGGTTCGTCAGCGGGTGGGCCACACAGCCTTACGACGTGAAGGAGCACTCGGTCGCCTACCAGCTCGCGCGCGACGGCTACTCGACGTTCGGTGTCGTGGCCAATGGCAATCTGTCGCGAAAATTCAACCAGGACGTCGTCGCCTTCGAGTCGTTCACGTGTCTGGCGGACGTGTGGGAGGAGCTGTCGCCCGCGGCAAAAAGCGCCGTGCTCCGTCCGATCGACGCGCGAATCCGCCATTACCACGCACCGCCTAACGATTTCAGTGAACCGGCGCTTTACATGTCGGCCGACCGGGTGCTGGTGCGATTCGCGAAGAGCGTCGCCGCGGCGAAGCCGCCGTTTTTCGGTTTCCTGAACTTCTTCGATTCGCACGATCCCTACTTTCCCGATCCGGCGCACTACGACGCCGGCGCCGAGGAGCGGAATCTCCGGCCTCGGGACTTCGTGTCCGATTTTCGCGCCCGTAAGCTGCCGCCGGAGATCCTCGACCCTACGAAGATCACCGATCCGAAGAAGCGGGCAATGGTGACCGAGGCGTTGAAGGCCGTCGACGGCCGCGCCTGGAGCACGGCGTTCGATCTCGACACTGATTCCATGAAGGTTTACCGCAAGCGCTACGACGCGGAAGTGCGCGAGCTTGACGCGGCCGTACGCCGCATCTTCGACATACTCGCGGAGAAGAAGTTGCTCGAATCGACCATCGTCATCATCACGTCCGACCACGGCGAGGCCTTCGGCGAAAAACACCTGATCACGCATTCGTTCGGCAATCAGGGCGACCGCGAAGTGACGCATCGTGTGCCGCTGGTCATCGTTCTGCCGGGGAGCTATCGCGTGCTCAACCACGCCATCGACGTGCAGACGAGCTCCGCGGACATCGCCCCGACCATCTACGATCTGGTCGGACTCGACTGGTCGAAGCTCAGCCAAAAGACGCTGCCGGGGCGGTTCGGAAAATCGCTCGTCCCCTACTTCTGGTTCGCACCTACAAACGGCCCGGGGCGGGTGATGGACACCAGAGCCAACGCACTTTCCACGGAGGAGCAGGAGGCCATTCGGAAGGAGGCTGAGCGGAGACTGCGTTCGCTCGGCTATCTCCGCTAGAATGCGCCGGCTTTGAAGTTCCTCGTCACCGGCGCCGCCGGTTTCATCGGTTACCACGTGGCCGAACGTCTCCTCGCACGCGGAGACGAGGTCATCGGCGTCGACAATCTCAACGACTACTACGACCCGCTGCTGAAAGAGGCGCGCCTCGATCGCCTGAGGCGCGCGAGCGGCTTTCGTTTCGAGCGCCTCGACGTCGCCGATGGCGCTCTCCGAGACCTTTTCGCAAGCGCGAAACCGCAGCGTGTGGTCCATCTCGCCGCGCAGGCCGGCGTCCGCTACTCGCTCGTCAACCCTCAGGCGTACATCGACAGCAACATCCAGGGCTTCCTGAACATCCTCGAGGGGAGCCGCCACAACGGTGTCGAGCACCTCGTCTTCGCCTCGTCGAGCTCCGTCTACGGCGCGAACACGGCCCAGCCGTTCTCCGAGCATCACAACGTTGATCATCCGGTGTCGCTCTATGCGGCCACGAAAAAGGCCAACGAGCTGATGGCGCACACGTATGCTGCTCTCTTCAAGCTGCCTTGCACGGGACTGCGGTTTTTCACCGTGTATGGGCCGTGGGGCCGCCCCGATATGGCACTGTTCCGATTCACGCGCGGCATCCTCAACGACGAGCCGATCGAGGTCTACAACTACGGGCGGATGGTCCGGGACTTCACCTACATCGACGACATCGTCGAAGGGGTCGTACGTGTCGTCGATGCCGTGGCCGCGCCGGATCCGGCATGGAACGGTGACGCTCCCGATCCGGCCACGAGCTTCGCGCCATATCGCCTCTTCAACATCGGCAATAACCAGCCGGTACCACTGCTCGACTTCATCGCCGCGCTGGAAGAGGCGTTGGGGCGCAAGGCGAAGCTGGAGTTGTTGCCCATCCAGCCTGGAGACGTGCCGTCGACGATGGCCGATGTCAGCGAGCTTGAGGCCGCTGTCGGTTTCCGTCCGAGCACGACGATTCGCGACGGCATCGGACGGTTCGTAAACTGGTACAAGGAGTACTACGGGACCGACAGATGACCGCGACGACCGATTCGGAAACGCTCGATACGCTGCTGGAGTCGATCCGTAGCCGTTCCGCGCGCATCGGTGTGATCGGCCTCGGTTATGTCGGGCTTCCGCTCGTCCTCCTCTTCGAAGAAGCCGGCTTCCCGGTCCTCGGTTTCGATATCGATACGACGAAGACCGAGATGCTCAACCGGGGCGAGACCTACATCCGCCACATCGGCCGGGAGCGGATCGAGAAAGCGTTTGCCAACGAGAAGGTCCTGGCCACGGCCGACTTCAGCCGGCTCGCTGACTGCGAGGCCATCATCGTCTGCGTGCCGACGCCGCTGGGAAGGCACCGTGAGCCCGACCTCCGGTACATCCGCACGACTGCCGAGGAGATCGCGCGGCGCCTCCGGCCGGGACAGATCGTCGTTCTCGAATCCACCACCTATCCGGGCACCACACGCGAGGAATTGCTGACCCGCTTCGAGGCGCGCGGTCTCGTCTGCGGCCGCGACTTCTTCCTGGCCTTCTCGCCGGAGCGCGAGGATCCGGGCAACGATCGCTTCAACACCCGGAACATCCCCAAAGTCGTCGGTGGCATCGACGCGCCGTCGCTGCGCGCGGCCACCGCGGTCTACGGCGCGATCGTCGATCGGATCGTTCCCGTGTCGTCGGCCGAAGTGGCGGAATCCGCCAAGCTTCTGGAGAACATCTTCCGCGCCGTGAATATCGCCCTCGTCAACGAGATGAAGGTCGTGTTCGAGCGGATGGGCATCGATGTGTGGGAAGTGATCGAGGCGGCGAAGACGAAGCCGTTCGGCTTCATGCCGTTCTACCCAGGGCCGGGGCTCGGCGGACACTGCATCCCGCTCGATCCGTTCTACCTCACATGGAAGGCGGCCGAATATGGGACGTGGGCGCGTTTCATCGAATTGGCCGGCGAGGTCAACTCCTCGATGCCGCGCTATGTCGTCGACCGAACCGTCGAGGCGGTGAACAAACACGGCAGAAGCATCGTCGGAGCGACCGTGCTGGTCATGGGGCTTTCCTACAAACCCGATATCGACGATGACCGCGAGTCGCCCTCCTTCGAGTTGATCGAGATGCTGCAGGAGCGCGGGGCGATCGTGGCGTACTGCGACCCGTACGTGCCGGTGGCGAGACGCGGCAGAAAGCACGATCTCGGTTTGCGGTCGATTCCCTGCACGGCGGAGGCGATCGGTCAGTACGACGCCGTCGTCGTATCGACACCGCATACGCAGTTCCTGGATCCGGCGCTCTGGTCGGCAGTGCGGCTGGCAATCGACACGCGCAACATCGTCCCCCGTGGGATCGCCGGGCTCGATGTCGTGCGCGCATGAGGCCGGCCAGGGATGCGAGTTTCAAAAGGTCGCCGTTTTGTGACGGCCATCAACATCGGAAATGGGAACGAGATGTAGATTCGGATGGGTTCAGATACCCAACGAAGCGTTTCCTTTCGAGCCAGAATCCGGGAGCCGTCCCGTTATTGGACACAATTTGCCCTTCGACAGCATGCTAGATTTTCATGAAGCCGGCCCAACCGGTGAGGAATGCCCATGAGGCAGATGCCGGCGTCACTTCGACGCATCGCGGCGAGCTGTGTATTCGCGATGGCGTTTTGCTGGCCGCTCGCGGCGGCTACCGTCAGCAAGCTCAACGATGACGTGATGGCCCCATTGCGCGGGCCGGTTGTGGCGAAGCGGATCCACGTCAGCAATATGCCGCTCTACGCGCACGGCACCGCCTCGATCGACCTTGAGGAGTTCCAGGTGTGGGCGCCGGGCGGGAAAGTCATCGTCAGCGACGGGAAGAGTGTTCAATACCTCGACCCACCTCCGATGCGGTTCTTCCGCGGGCTGGTCAACGGTGATCCGGAGTCATTCGCCTACTTCTCGATCGACGGGACGACGGGAGCCATTTCGGGATTGATGGCCACGCGCGACGGCCGATTTGCAATGAACGCATCCCGTCGCAGGCCGGCTGTTCGCGCGCATGCCGGCGGCCTGGGCGCCGATCCGACTGGAGACTACGACTATTACCTCACGGCGATGGATGACGGCGATGAGCTATCGATGGCCGGCCAGACGTGGGCGTGCGAAGTCGAGAAGCTGCCTGCCTTTCCGCCTATCAACAAGAGGATTCTGGTCGAGACCGATGCCAGCGGCCATCCGGTGACCGCTCTCGGCATCAGCGGAACACAGTCCTACGCCATCGCTGTCGAGGTGGAGACCGACTTTGAGTTCTTTCAGAATGCGGGCAGCAACATCACGACGGCAACGAACTACGTTACGAATCTGAGCGGCGCGGTCTCGACGATCTACAACCGAGACATTCATACGAACCTTGTCCAGCAGAACCTGCACATCTACACCAGCGCAAGCGATCCTTGGTCGGCGACCGATGCGCCTAGCGGCCTGACCGAGCTGGGAAACTACTACCACGCGAACCACGCGACGCTTAAGCGTTCTGCGGTTGTGATGCTCAGCGGCAAGAGTGTTGCTGAGGGCGTCGCGTACGAGGGTGTTGTCTGCGGCGGTGATTTTAGTATTGGCGGAGGTGACTTCGGCGGTGCCTACGCCTGGGCTGGCGGTATCGGCAATCTCTTCGGGTTTCAAGGCCTCGGCCCAGTCCCAGATCCGAACGCCACGAACAACGGAATTCAGTACGGGATGCCCGGCGATGGTACGGCAATGGGCACACAAACCTACTGGCCGTTGGAAGAGTACGCGCATGAGCTCGGCCATAACCTCGCCGGCCACCATACGCACTGCGTGGCCATCACCCAGGCCGAAGCCAACGGTACTAATCACCCCACGCAGCTTTTCGTCGATGTATGCGACACGACGGAAGGCGGCGCGTGTGCCACGGGAACTGCCTCTGCTCCTCCCGAAAAGGGCACGATTATGAGCTACTGCCACATCCTCAGCCCGATTCCACAGCAGAGCCGGTATACATTCGGGCAGGCCGCTGAACTAAGTCACCACGAGCTCGACGACTACATGCTCCGAGCGGCTGGTCCCCTCGCGGGCGGGATGAACGTAGTCACAGCCGTCGGCACGTTCTCGATGTCCAGCATCTCCGGCTCTTCGAGCGTGGCAGCGAATTCGACGGGCAACGTAGCTTCGGTAACCCCGGTGAACGGCGGCAGCGTCACCTACTCATGGACGATCACCGGCGGCACGATTACCAGCTCGTCGACGAGCTCATCGATCACCTATACCGCGGGTGCGTCCGGCAGCGTCGTGCTCCGGGCCACCCTCTACAACACCAACGGCTGCGGCGTGACCGACACCAAGACGGTGACGATCGTTACCTGCACGGCGCCGTCGATCTCGACGCAGCCGTCATCGACGTCCATTGTGACGGGGCAGACGGCGACGCTGAGTGTAGGCGCCACCGGAACGGCGCTCGCGTACCAGTGGTACATCGGCAACGCGGGCGACACGTCCTCGCCGGTTGGGGGCGGTACCAGCGTGAGCCTCTCGGTTTCTCCGCCGTCGACGACCTCGTACTGGGTCAATGTCTCGAACGGCTGCGGCTCCGCGAACAGCGTCACGGTCACGGTCACGGTCACGACGAACCCCGCCAGCGGGCCTACGTTGTTATACCTTGTCACTCCGTGCCGGATCATCGACACGCGCAACGCGGCCGGCCCTCAGGGCGGGCCGTCGCTCGTGTCGAAGGGGACGCGCAACGTCACGGTCGCCGGCGTTTGCGGTATCCCTTCGGGGGTGGTGGCGATCTCCGTCAACCTGGCAGTCGTCACTCCCTCGTCCGGCGGCTATCTGACACTCTTCACCGGCCCCGCTAATGCCCCTCTGCCTCTGGCCAGCACGATCAACTTTCAGACCAACCGAACCTTGTCGAACAACGCCATCGTCAAGGTCGGCTCCGACACCATCAACGTCTATGACGGCGGCCCGACGACGGTCGACTTCGTCATCGACGTCAACGGATACTTCAAATGAAAAACATTACTGTAGCTTCGCGCATCGCCTTTCTCGCTGGTGTGTTTTCGCTCGTGCTGACCGCTGTCGCTCCCAGCGCACGTGCCCAGTACTCGTATTACGCGCTCACTCCTTGCCGGGTCGTCGATACGCGCAATGCCAATGGCGTAGACGGGGGACCGATCCTGGGAAGTTTCAGCCAGCGGAGCTTCACCGTCCGCGGGGTGTGTGGCGTGCCGACAACCGCTAAAGCGGTGTCGCTCAACCTCGCCATCACCGGGATGACGGCGGGAGGCTTCGTCACGCTCTGGCCGTCCGGTCTAACCCGGCCGGTCGTCTCCTCGATCAATTTCTCGGGGACGGAGCCGGCCCTGTCGAACGGCGCGATCGTCGGCCTCTCCACGAATGCGCAGGATCTCTCCGTCTACGACGGCAGCCCCAGCTCAGTGCACATCATCCTCGACGTGACTGGGTACTTCCAGTGAGCCGGGCCGGCACGGCCGGCGGCGTTGGTTGCCCAGTGCTCCGCCACCATCTTCGTCAGATCGTTTCTGCCGCGCTGGCTCCGATGCGTAGTCTTTAGGGTATGGTCGCGACGAGTGGCTCGGTTGCTTCTTCCTCGCGAACCCGCGCGTGGATCAGGCAAAGAACGACGATTACTGGGAGCGAGAGCGCCAGCACCGCAATGCCGTAAAGCCCGAGTTGGGCCAGGCTGTGCGAGTGCTCGGTCCGTACGACCGGTGGTGCTGTCAGGGTGTAGAGCTCCTTTGATGGGCTGAGATTGATCGAGATCGCGTCGTAGATGTTGTTGACGCGGCCGAGCAACCGCTTGACCTCGTTCTGTGATGTCTCGATCTCGTGGCGCACTTCGGCAGTCTCCAGGGATCCAGGCGCATTTGTGATGTCCTTGATCTGTGCAAGCACCTCCTGGTCGTAGGACACTGATTGCTGTGCCGGAATGACGACTTGGGAGGCGTGGCGGTAGTCGTCGACGAGCTTTTGGCGATATTGCATGTCGTTGGACTGATTCGTCAACGTCACCAGACGATCGAGGAATGAATCGCTGATCTGGGTCATCGTGTCGGGCCGCTGCGGCTGCGGCCGTGATTGATCGCGAGACGGAGACGCTGTGGTGGTGGCGCTCTCCGGCGTGAACCCGCGCTGATCGGGCGAGTAGACGGCGAGAGACTGCCGGATGCTGTCGGCGTAATCCTGCGTCGCTTTGAGATTACGCTGATCGTAGGCGAGCTGGCTCTCGAGAAACCGCAGCGTGGCTGGCCGATTCGTGATCAGGTTACTCGCGTTGACGCGTCCGGTGAGCGGCTCGAGGCGAAAACGGATGATCTCCTCGAGGCGAAGGCGAACCTCCTCGAGTGACATGCCGTCGGAACTGCGAACGAGCTCCGACCCCGGCACCTCGCGGAGCGCATCGATGTTCTCCAGGACCTTGTAGACCTTCGAGCGAAGTTCCTGGATGGCCACGATCAACTCACCGTTGGTGTCGGCCGGCTCGATGATTTGTGGGGAGAACACCGTCAGGCGGTACTTGAGCACGTGCTGGTCACTGGCCGCGTATCGCGCCCAGCCGCTCAGAGTGTCGAGCAAAGCCTTCTTCACGGCACTCTCCGGCACCCCGGCCGTGTCGCGTGTACGCAGCCAGTTGAGCGAATAGTCATTTTTCGCGATCGAAGCGGCCTTTGCCTGCCATTCCCGCATGAGGCGCTCACGGTCGATTGCGGACTGCTTTGGATCGGTCAGGCGGGCCTGGTATTCGGCGGCCAGGCGCTCGTAATCGAGATTGGCCTCGAGAACAAACATCGAGCGGCTGAAATCGGGAAACGTCGTGAATCGATCGAGTTGGTTTTCCTTGAAAACCTTGAGAAGAATGGGCGTGGAGGTGATGTCGCTGCTCGAGAATTTGATTCCGTTCGGATAGCGCCCATCCGATGCCCCTTCGAAGTCGAGGCGGAACTCCTGTGAGGTGATGCGTTGCGTGGGCGAGAAAACGTAAACCGCGATGCCGACGATCACGTAGAGGACGGCGACGGCGGCCGCGGACAGGAGGATGGCCGGTGCATACGCGTGAAGCGTGTGCACGAGATGACTGATCGATATCGGTCGATCGACGACTTCAACGACTTCCGTAGAGGAGTGAGAATCCTGCATAGCGCCCAAGGATCTCAGCGGCGCGTCGGTCCGTCAAGCCATGCGATGGCGGAATAAACGTCCGTCACGTGGTGCTGTTCGCAGCCGCCATGCCGCTGCTGCCGAAGGAGGCCGACCTCTTTCCCGACGACCTGTTCGCGCTGCCGGCGAGTTCACTCCCCTGGCACGTTGCGCACGTGCGCAGCCGGCAGGAAAAGGTTCTCGCCCGCCGCCTGCGCGAGCATCAGGTTCCGTTTTATCTTCCGCAGATTGAGCGTGTCACCGAGCGTTCGTCGCGGCGCTTTCGCTCGTATGTTCCGCTGTTGGCCGGGTATGTGTTTTTTCGCGGCGCCGATCCCGCGCGCGACGTGGCACTGCGAAGCGGCGTCATCGTCCGAATCATCGATGTCGACGATCAGGGGCTCCTCGGTGCGCAGCTCGGCCAGATCCGCAACCTTCAACTCGCCGGCGCATCGTTCCAGGTGTACGAGGAGCTTCTGCCTGACGATGAAGTCACCATCACCGAGGGACCGTTTCGAGGCTACACCGGCGCGGTCGTGCGCAGCGGACGCGGCGACCGGCTCGTGGTGTCGCTATCGCTGCTGCGGAAGAGCATCGCGGTCGAATTCGAACGACCCGTGCTGCGCCGCGCGCGGCGGTAGCCTCCAGCGGTTTGCGTTCGATACACCTTGATGGTTAAATCGCCATGCGTTCAATAGTTGAACGCTCTCGATGAGTTACGACCCGACTGACGAAATCCGCTACCGACTCCTCAAGTATATCGAGGAGCACCCCACCTCAACGCAGCGGCAGGTGGCGCATGCGCTGGGCGTGAGCATCGGCAAGGCGAATTACTGTCTGAGGGCGCTCGTGGAGAAGGGTTGGGTGAAGGTTCGTAACTTCCGCAACAGCAACAACAAGACAGCGTACTTATACGTCCTCACTCCTCGCGGCATCGAGGAAAAGATCGACGTCACGTGCGCGTTCCTCCGCCGAAAGCGCGATGAATACGATCGCCTGGCTGAGGAGATCGAGTATCTCGCCGACGAAGTGCGTCGTCTCCAGACAGCGCCGAACCGGTCCGCCTGACGCGGCCGTGCCGGCGAACGAACCATGCTGACCGGGACGCTTCCCCGTGTTTGTCGCGTCGGTTGTACACCGAAGGGGGCGAAGCCCGTCCGGGCATCGCAAGGAGATGCCAGACACCATGACTGAACACGGGCGAAAAACAGCGCTCATCACCGGGATCACGGGACAGGACGGCTCCTATCTCGCGGAACTTCTGCTCGAGAAGGGATACGAGGTCCACGGGATCATGCGGCGCTCCTCGTCCTTCAATACGCAGCGTATCGATGCCATCTACGAGGATCCTCATGAGAAAGACAGGCGTCTGATCCTTCACTATGGCGACTTGAGCGACGCCTCCTCTCTCAACCGCATCCTCCGCGTCGTCGATCCCGACGAGATCTACAACCTCGGCGCGCAGAGTCACGTGATGGTCTCGTTTGATACGCCCGAGTACACGGGCGAGGTGACCGGTCTCGGCGCGACACGACTGCTCGAGGCCATTCGCGAAATACGCATCCGGCCGCGGATCTACCAGGCCTCGTCGTCGGAGATGTTCGGAAAAGTCGCGGAGACGCCGCAGCGGGAAACCACGCCATTCCATCCGCGCAGCCCCTACGGCGCGGCTAAGGTTTACGCGTTCTGGATGACCGTAAACTACCGCGAAGCGTACGGTCTGTACGCGGTAAACGGCATCCTCTTCAATCACGAGTCGCCGCGCCGCGGTGAGACCTTCGTCTCTCGCAAGATCACCCGAGCCGTCGGCCGCATCAAATTCGGACTGCAGGAGCGGTTTTTTCTCGGCAACCTCGACGCTCGCCGCGACTGGGGCTACGCGAAGGATTACGTCGAGGCCATGTGGCTCATGCTGCAGCAGGAGCAGCCGGACGACTTCGTCATCGCCACGGGCGAGATGCACACGGTGCGCGAGATGTGCGCGCTAGCCTTCGCCCGCGCCGGAATCGAGCTCGAATGGCGTGGTCATGGCGCCGACGAGCAAGGCGTCGACAGCCGCTCCGGCCGCGTTCTCGTCGAAGTCGACCGGAGGTATCTCCGCCCCAGCGAAGTCGATCAGCTGCTCGGCGATCCGTCGAAGGCGCAAGAAAAGCTTGGCTGGCGGCCGTCCGCGACGTTCGAACAACTGGTCAATTTGATGGTCGATGCCGACTTGGAACTGGCCAGGCGCGAGGCGCAGCTGCAATGAGTGGAAGGCCTGTTCCCAGGTCATCAAGACGCGGGTGAGTAATAGAGAATGGCGAATGCAGTCAAGGACCTGCTGAAGAGGGTCCTGCCGAATTTCATCCTCCAGCCGATATACCGGTTCCGAAGCTACTCGCTGGTCGAAGGGAAGCTGACCTACCGGCAGGATGGCTTGTACACCACCTGTGATACCGATTTCCTGCAGGAGTCGAAGTTCCTGGAGGCGTTCGCACTGGGACGTCAGGCAGGTATCCTCAACGACAGCAAGATCAACTACCGCGCGTATGTCGCGTGTTGGGCGGCGTTGAAGGGGCGCGACCTTGAGGGTGACTTCGTGGAATGCGGAGTCTATCGCGGCGCCATGTCGCGCATGATCGTGCACTACATCGGGTTTGAGGAGATGACGCACAAGCGCTTCTACCTCCTCGACACGTTCAGCGGTTTTCCCACGTCGAGCCTGACCGACGAGGAGCGGCGTCGCCGCCGGCCGGCCGACTTCGGCGACACGCTCGAGGCCGTGCGAACCACGTTCCGGCAGTTTCCGAACGTCGTCATCGTGCCGGGCACCGTGCCCGAAACGCTGGCTGCCGTGAAGGCGGAGAAGGTCTGCTATCTGTCGCTGGACATGAACGCGGCTGCGCCGGAGATCGCTGCCGCCGAATATTTCTGGCCGAGGATGTCGAGCGGCGCGGTGATCGTGCTCGATGACTACGGGTGGCCGTTTCACGAAGTACAGAAGCGGGAGTTCGACGCCTTCGCGGCGAACCGCGGCGTCAACGTGCTGCCGATGCCCACGGGGCAGGGACTGATCTTCAAGCCGTGACTCTCCTCAAGCGCAATCTCATCGCGAACTTCGCCGGCAGCGGCTGGAGTGCCCTCCTGTCGCTTGCCGTTCTCCCGGCATGTCTGCGTCTCATGGGCGTTGAGGCGTACGGATTGGTCGGTATTTTCGCCACGCTGATGTCGCTGCTGCTGCCATTCGAGGCAGGCCTGGGCACCGCGCTGAGCCGCGATCTCGCCGGCGCAGTCGGGCGGGGCGAGGGCGAAACGAACGCGCAGGTCGTGCGGACGTTGGAGATCGTTCATTGGACGATCGCCGGTTTTTCCGGCCTCCTCGTCGTCGTTCTCGCGCCGCTTATCGCCCATCACTGGGTCAAGCCGGTCTTGCTGACCGCGCAGACGGTGCAGACCGCCGTGCTGATCATGGGTCTGGTCGTCGCCGTGCAGTGGCCGCAGAGCCTCTACTCCGGAGGCCTGGTCGGCTTGCAGCATCAAGTGGCGCTCAACTCCATCAACGCCGTGATGGGAACGATCCGCAGCGTCGGATCGGTGCTGGTGCTGATGTTCGTCTCGCGCACGGTGGTGGCGTATTTCGTCTGGCAGATTGTCGCCAGCGCGGTGCAGACAGGCACGCTGGCATTCGTCCTTTGGCACTACGTCGGCGAGCGGCCGCCGCGCCCATGGTTCCGGCGCGATGTGCTCGTTCGCCTGCGGCCGTTCCTGATGGGGATGACCGGAACGACGATCCTGATACTTCTGACCACGCAGATCGACAAGGTCATCCTCAGCCGGATTCTGCCGTTGGCCATCTTCGGCTACTACATGCTGGCGAACAGCGCGGCGTCGAACCTGCTGCGCTTCGTTGTGCCTGTCCAGCAGGCGTTCTTCCCGCAGTTCGCCGATCTTTCCGCGCGCGGAAACGAAGCACGGCTGGCCGTGCTGTATCACCGCATGGCCCAGATGGTGGCGGTGCTGACGGTGCCGCTCGCGCTGCTGGTGGTGCTGTTCGCGCGCGAGTCCCTCTACGTCTGGACAGGGGATCCGGCGACCGCGGCGCGCGCCGCGCCGATCGTCGTTCTGCTGATGTTCGGCACGATGGTCAACGCCCTGATGTATGCGCCATACACCTTGCAGATCGCCAGCGGCTGGACCAGCCTCGTCTTCGGTTACACCGTTGTCACCGCGGTGATCCTCGTGCCCGCGCTCATCGCTCTCAGCTATCTCCGCGGCGCGCTCGGTGCGGCAACCGTCTGGCCCGCGCTCAATCTCAGCTACGTGTTCTTCATGGTGCCATTGATGCACCGCCGGCTCATTCCCCGGGAGATGGGCCGCTGGTACGTCGAAGACGTGCTCTTTCCGACGGCGGCGGCGCTGGCCGTGGTCGGCGCGGCCCGGCTCATGATGCCGGCGGGTCTTGATCGCATTCCGCTTTTCGCGTATCTCGTCATCAGTGGTTTCATCGCCTTCGGCGCGACGGTGATGGCCACGGAGACATCGCGCTCGATGCTGTTCAGCACAATTGCCGCTCTCTCGCGCCGCACAACAGGATGAACACGAACGGACCTATCTACGTTGCCGGCCATGGCGGCCTGGTCGGGTCAGCCATCATGCGCAGGTTGCAGGGCCAGGGACGTGCGGACATTCTCACGCGCGGGCGCGACGAGCTCGATCTGCGCGATCAACGTGCCGTACACGAATTCATCCGCCGGGAAGCGCCGCGGTGCATCTTCGTGGCCGCCGCACGCGTCGGAGGAATTCTCGACAACTCACGAAGGCAGGCCGACTTCCTGTACGAGAATCTCGCCATCGCCGCGAACGTGATCCATGCCGCGGCCGAGCACGGAGTGGAGAAACTGCTCTTTCTCGGCAGCTCATGCGTTTTCCCTCGGGAGGCGCCGCAACCGATTACCGAGGAGGCGTTGCTCACAGGCCCTCTCGAGCCGACCAATGAAGGCTACGCGATCGCCAAGATCGCCGGACTCAAGCTGTGCGAGCACTACGCGAAGCAGTACGGGAAGCGCTTTATCTCGGCCATGCCGACGAATGTCTACGGCCCCGGCGACAACTTTCATCCCGTCGACTCGCACGTCATCGCCGGGATGATGCGCCGCTTTCACGAGGCCGTCGTCGCCGGCCTGGACGAAGTTACGGTGTGGGGAAGCGGCCGGCCTCGCCGGGAGTTTCTGCACGTCGATGATCTGGCAGAGGCGCTGGTGCTGCTGATGGACGTCTACGAGGAAACGCGGTTCATCAACGTCGGCACCGGCGAGGACCGCACCATCGCTGAGCTGGCCGTGATGATCGCCGAGGTCGCCGGCTTCGAGGGACGGATCGTCTTCGACACGTCGAAGCCCGACGGCACGCCCCGCAAACTGCTCGACGTCTCGCGCATCCACGCCCTCGGTTGGCATGCGCGCATTCCGCTCCACGACGGCCTCCGCTCCACGTACGAATGGGCTGTCGCCAATCGCATCTTCGAGTCGTAGCCGCGATGAACCCCTCCATCGATGCTCTCGACAGCGGTCCGCAGGTCAGCATCGCCATCGCCACGTATAACCGCGCGCATCTGATCGATCGTACGCTCGACTCGCTGCTGCGCCAGACAGTGCAGGACTTCGAGATTCTCATCTCGGACGACGCCTCGTCGGACGGCAGCCGCGAAGTCTGCGAGCGTTACGCAGCGGCCGACCCGCGCGTCCGCTATTTCCGTAACGACGAACGCCTCGGTCTCGGCGGAAACTGCAGTCGTGTTCTTTCCATGACCCACGGTGAGTTCGTCATCCTCGCCGGCGACGATGACATCTACGAGGCGGATTTCCTGGAACGGCTTCTGGCGGAAATGCGGCGATTCCCTTCGCTTTCGCTCGCCGCGTGCCGCGTCGACCTCATTGATCAGAATGACGTGGTAGTGCGCGAGATGTCGCACCAACACTTTGCCGCCGAGCCGTTGGCGTCGCGGTTGCGGAACGCGAATCGGATGCTGTGGTGCGGCTACGGGAACCTGATGACCGGGATGTACCGGCGCGAGTCCATGATGCGCACGCTTCTCTACCAGCCGATCATCGCAGACGAGTGGGACGAGATCGACCTGCTTTTTCTCTTCGAAATGGCGCTGCAGGGCGGTGTGGTTTCCATTCCTGACATCCTTCTGCACAAGCGGGTGGGTGGCATCTCGTCGAAGATTCCGTACCGCACATTCGGCAAGGCGCTGTCGGTCTACGCGGCCGCTGGCCGGGCCTACGCGGCGCGCATCCGGCGCAGCGCGCTGCCAGGCTGGCAGAAGGCGCTTCTCTATGGCTCGCTCGCGTTCCGATGGACGTTCGCAAATTGGGAGTGGAGGCGGTATCTCGCATACACGCTGCTGGTGACGATCGACCCGAAGCGACACGTCCGCCGGCATCTGCGGCGTCTGTGGGAAAAGAGGTTGCTCAGGGAAGCAGGTGGATCGACGCGGTGAAATGAAAAACTCAACAAAAACCACGCCTGAACACCTTTATCTCGATCTGTTGAAACGAACACTCTCGTTCTCACTCTGGCCGGAGCCACCGCTGCCGGTCGCAACGTTCAACTATGCGCGGCCCGCCTGGAAGCGGAGAGTGATCGCCATTGCGGTGCGCCTTGCCGGCGCGGCCGGGCTGGAGATCGTGAAGCCGGCCCGCGTCACCGCGATCGAGCGCGAGGAGGGTACCGATTGGCCTTTGTATGCCGACACGATGATCGGCCTGCGCCGTCTCGACAACCTGCAGGATTGCGTCGAATCGGTCCTGCGCGACCAGGTGCCGGGCGACCTCATCGAGACCGGCGTCTGGCGGGGCGGCGCGTGTATTTTTATGCGCGGCGTGCTCCGGGCGCATGGTGTCGATGACCGGCGCGTCTACGTCGCCGATTCCTTTCAGGGACTGCCAGCCCCCGACGCCGAAAAGTATCCGCACGACGCGGGTGATGTCCATCACCTCCACCGCTTCCTCGCGGTATCCGAAGATCAGGTGCGAAAAAACTTCGAGCGCTATGGGTTGCTCGACGAGCAAGTGGTATTCCTCAAAGGATGGTTCAGGGACACGCTGCCGAATGCCGGCATCCACGCGTTGTCAGTGCTGCGGCTCGACGGCGACATGTACGAGTCGACCATGGACGCGCTGAACGCGCTTTATCCGAAGTTGTCGCCGGGCGGTTATTGCATCATTGATGACTATGTTCTTCCGAACTGCAGGAAAGCGGTCGACGATTACCGTCTTGCGCACGGCATCCGTGAGCCGATTCGTGCCATAGATCCGACGTCGTCCTACTGGCGCAACGGCGAGGCTGCTCCACAATGAGAATCCTTTCCTGCGTCTCGCGCGGCTACTACGGCCAGAGCAACACCGTGGAACCGATGTACATCGCCTTCACCGAGCCGCTGCGCGCGCTCGGCCACGTGGTCGACCACTTCGACCACTTCCTCACCAACAAGCAATTCGGTCCCGCAGTAACGGCGGAGAGGCTCGTGGCCAGAGTGCGCGAAGGCGGTTACGACGCCGTCCTCTATCTGACCTCCTGTCAGAATGCGGCGGAAATCGGCGAGTCAGTGCGCGAGGCAGGGCGCTACGCCCCGACCATCGCCTGGAACAGCGATGACGACTTTGCCTGGGAACGGCAGACCAGCCTGATGGCGCCCCACTTCACCTTCATGTTTACGACCTACCGGCACGTCTATGAACAAAACCGGGAGCGCCATCCGAATCTCCGTCTGAGCCAGTGGGGTTGTTTCGACGGCTTCGGCGATTTCGACAAAGCGAAGGACCTCGGCTTTACGTTCGCCGGCCAGACATACGGCGATCGCGTTCGCTCGTCGCGCTATCTGGTGAAGCACGCCGGTCTGCTGGTCTACGGATCCATGTCCGGCAGGGTGAACACACCGTCGTTCCTCTATTGGCCCGGAATCCGAAAGGTGACCTTTCGATTTCCTTCAATCTACGGCGCCCCCCTTCACTTCGAGCAGATCAATGCGATCTGGAATCGCAGCCGGATCTCATACACGCCGATGGAGGCAAGCGTCAGCGCGAGCATCCTTCAGGTCAAGAGCCGCGCCTTCGAACAGGGTCTCTCGGGAACGCTGATGATCTGCAGGCAGAGCCCCGGCCTGGACGAGTACTACGAGCCGGGCAGGGAATTCGTGCCGTTCGACGATCTCGACGACTGCATTGAGAAGGTCCGGCACTACCTGCGGCACGAGGGCGAGCGCGCGCGCATCGCCAGGGCCTATCACGATCGGACGCGCGCCGAGCACATGTGGACAAACCGGTTTCGAAAGATGTTCGAGGACGTCGGTCTCTCGACGAAGGATGTGGGCTGATTCATGCGAGTCCTGGTCACGGGTAGCAGCGGATTGATCGGATCGGAAGCGGTGCAGCATTTCGATGCCGCGGGGCACGTGGTGGATGGCATCGACAACAACATGCGGCGCGAGTTCTTCGGACCGCAGGGCGATACCACGTGGAACCTGCAGCGGCTGATGCGCGAGACGCGGCACTTCACGTCGCACGGCATCGACATTCGCGATCGCCAGGCCGTCGCCGACTATTTCAAGACGACGCCGCCGGACCTGATTGTTCACTGCGCAGCGCAACCTTCCCACGATAAGGCCCGCGACATTCCGTTCGACGACTTCGATGTGAACGCCGTCGGGACGATCAATCTACTCGAGTGCACCAGACGGCACGCCGGCGACGCCGTGTTCATCCACATGAGCACGAATAAGGTCTACGGTGATGCGCCCAACGAGTTGCCGCTCGTCGAGCTCGAGACGCGTTGGGACTATGCCCAGTCGGAGCACTACGACGGAATCACCGAGGACTGCCGTATCGACCGCTGCCTGCACTCACTGTTCGGCGCATCGAAAACCGCCGGCGACGTCGTGGCACAGGAGTACGGAAAGTACTTCGGGATGAAGGTGGGGATTTTTCGGGGCGGCTGCCTGACCGGCCCGACGCATTCCGGTGTGGAGCTGCACGGGTTTCTCTCGTATCTCGTGCACGTTGCCGTGACCGGCAAGCCGTACACCGTCTTCGGCTACAAGGCCAAGCAGGTGCGCGACCAGATCCATAGTGCCGACGTCATCGCCGCGTTCGAAGCCTTCGCCGCCAATCCGCGCCCCGGCGAGGTCTACAACCTCGGCGGTGGACGGTCGAACGCCGCTTCGGTGCTGGAGTGCTTCGCGCTCATCGAGAAGCTGGGTGGTTATCGGGTGAAGTGGACCTACGACGAGCAAAACCGCCTCGGCGATCACATCTGCTACATCTCGAATCTGAACAAATTGAAGCAGCACTTTCCAGCGTGGTCGATCACTCATTCGCTCCCGTCGATCGTCGAGGAAATGATTCGCGCCGAGGAGAAGAAACTCGTTACGGCATGACGTCCTCCGCTTACGTGACCGACCGGGGCTCTTCTCTTCTCAATCTCGCGACATCCGACGCTGGTTGGAGTTGCAACCGGTTCGTGTTCGACCGACGATGAGCTCTCGCCCCACGCCTCCGCTGACGGTGCTCATGGCGTTTCACAACGACGCCCCGTTCATCGCCGAGGCGATTGATTCGATCCTCAATCAGACGTACGACGACTTCGAGTTCGTGATTGTCAATGACGCATCGAACGATGGATCGCGCGACATCGTCGCGCGCTATACCGATCCTCGTATCCGGCTGCTGGATAACCCGGAGAATCTCCGCCTTGCCCGTTCTCTCAATCGAGGACTGGAGGTCGCAAGAGGCGCTCTCGTCGCGCGATTGGACGCGAATGATGTGGCCCGGCCCGACCGCCTCGAGAAGCAGATGCGTTTCATGCGCGATCACCCGGAAATCGCACTGCTCGGCGGACAGTACGAAGTGATCGATACACATAGTCGCCGCCTCGCGTTAGCAGCGCTGCCGAAACCAGTCACCGAGCTCGGTGTGCAGTGGTATTTCCTGATCGACTCGCCATTCATTCACTCGACGGTCATGTTCCGAAAGTCGGCAGCCGATAAGTCGGGGCGGTACAACCCGGCCTCCGACTGGGCTCCTTCGGAAGACGTTGTTCTGTGGGCGCAAATGGCCCTTGACCATCGAATGGTCAACATGCCCGATGTGCTTGTCTTGCAGAGATACGATCCGAGGTCGATCACCTACGATAGATCCAAGCCGTATCGCACCGATTTTGAACCGCGCCTCACGCGCTTCTTCGTCACGAACATCAACCGCATTCTCCTTGTCGACGACGCCGACGTTTGGGCCGGCCTCATGACCGCGCTGTTTGTCGATGACATACCCGTCAGCGCGGAGACGATGCTGCGATATATCGACGCAATCGAAGCAATGGAGCAGCGATTCGTCGCCCTTCACCCTGAGGCCGTGGACAATCTCGACGTGCGCCGCGGGATGGTGCAACTGCTGACGCGGGCTCTGTTCCGGATGGCCTTGTGCTCGCGGCTCGCGTCGCTGCCAATCCTTGCTCGAATGCTCCGCGCGGATACGCGGACGACACTTAGGCACTTGCCAAAGTATGTGGCGGTAGGTTTGTTCGGATCGCGCGCATGGGACGTCTGGCGCTGGTGGAGAGGCCTCGGGCAGGAGCAACGGACGTAATGTGCGGCATTTGCGGAATCGCGCGAACCGAAGGAACGGTCGACATGGAGCTGATCGGCGCGATGGCGGAGACGCTCCGCCACCGCGGGCCGGACGATCAGGGCGTCTGGGGCTCGTCCGACGGGCGCATCGGCCTCGGCCACCGGCGTCTTGCCATCATCGATCTTTCCGCGGCTGGCCACCAGCCGATGCAGGACGTGTCCGGCAGACTGCAGATCTCTTTCAACGGCGAGATCTATAACTACCTCGAGCTGCGCGAAGAGCTGGCACGCCTCGGTCACGTGTTCCGAACCGCGACAGACACGGAAGTGATCCTCGAGGCCTACCGCGAGTGGGGTCTCGATGCGGTGAAGAAACTGAACGGCATGTTCGCCTTCGCGCTCTACGATCTCGATCGCCGCCGCCTCTTCCTGGCGCGCGACCGGGCCGGCGAGAAGCCACTGTTTTACCGGCACGCGCGCGGTGCCTTCGTCTTTGGCTCCGAGCTGAAAGCGTTGATGCGGGATCCGTCGTTCGACCGCGTCATCGATCCCTTTGCGCTCAATCAGTATCTCGCCTTCGGCTACATCCCCGTTGACTCGTGCATTTTCAAGGGCGTGCGCAAGCTGCCGCAGGGTTGCACGATGACGTACGACCTCGATGGCGACGCGGTCAAGGTGTGGCCGTATTGGACATTGCCACCGCCGGTGAACGGACAGCCGGCTGCCGAGGAGGCGCTGCTCGAAGAGTTGGAGCGGCTGCTGCTCGACTCTGTACGGATGCGCCTCATCGCCGATGTTCCGGTGGGAATCATGCTCAGCGGCGGCGTCGATTCCAGCCTCGTCACCGCGATGGCGGCGCGCGCCTCGTCGAAGCCCGTTCGTACGTTCAACATCTCTTTTCCTGGTCACGGGGTATCCGATGAATCGCCGTTCGCGCGAATGGTGGCTCGGCACTTCGGCACCGATCACGTTGAGCTCGCGGCCGAGGCGGCGACGGTAGACCTGCTACCAGATCTCGCGCGACAGTACGACGAGCCGATGGCTGACTCGTCGATGGTGCCGACGTATCTCGTCTCGCGCCTCATTCACGCCGACGCTAAGGTGGCTCTCGGCGGCGACGGCGGCGACGAGTTGTTTGGAGGGTACTTTCACTACGAGTGGGTGCGCCGGCAGGATCTCGTACGGCGGATGATTCCGTCACCGTTGCGCCGGATGGTGAGCGCGTTTGGGCGTTCGTTGCCGGTCGGCGTCCGCGGGCGCAACTACCTCGCCAGCTCCGGACGCGACATCGACTGGAGTATCGCTCATGCGAACGTTTACTTCGATGTGGAGACGCGGCGACGGCTGCTGGCGCCGTCCGGTCTCCCTGTCGACGACTCGCCTGAACTGCAAAAGGCGACGCTCAGCGTCGGCCGCAGCGCCGTGCAGCGGGCCATGGCCATGGACTTCCGCAGCTATCTCGTCGACGACATCCTGGTGAAGGTTGATCGCGCCAGCATGCTGACGTCGCTGGAAGTGCGCGCTCCGCTGCTCGACCACCGCATCATCGACTTTGCATACGGCCGCGTCCCTGACTCGATGCGCGCATGGCGCGGGCAGCGCAAAGTCCTTCTCCGCAAGCTCGCCCGCAAGATTCTGCCGGCGGAGCTCGACATCACGCGCAAGCAGGGTTTTTCCATTCCGCTCGGCGAGTGGTTCCGGGGAGATTGGGGAAGGTACATGCGCGACATTCTGCTGTCGGCGGACGGCTCGCTCTTCGACAGGCAGGCGATTCAATCGCTGATCTCGGGGCAGGAGATAGGCCTCGTTAACAGCCACCGCCTCTTTTCCCTCACCATCTTCGAACTATGGCGACGCGAATACCGGCCTTCGCTTTGAGGACCACCGCTGGGATGAGTCACCGACGAGCTGCCGCATTTGCGGTGTGTTTCGTCCAACTCGTGGCCAGCGGCGTGGCGTTGTTGTTTCTGACGCCCGACGACCGTCTGCTCGCCGCGCCGATGTTGTCCATCGGACTGACGGCAACTGTCTACATGCTGACCCTCTGGGCACGCGACGGGTCGCCTCCAGTCTTCGAGCCCGGAACCTTGTGCATGCTCGCCATCACAGTGTACGGAACGCTGCCCCTGGCCGGTTTCCTGATGATGCACGGCCAGTGGGACCCGCTTTGCGATGGGCGGTTGCAACAGTACCCCTTCATCCCCGCCGAGCTCGGTTTGTTCGGGTGGCGGTACGCAGTCTATGCGATGGCCTTCGCGGCGACGTACCTTCTCGTGCGCGGGCGGGCCAGGGTGAGCACGATGGTATTGACCATCCCCAAGCAAGCCAGCCAGACGGCAATCATCGTCACGTTCGCCGTTCTTTACGCGTGCAAGATCGGTCTGGAGATCATTTATGACTACGACCCGGACGATTTCAGTTACTCCGACGTCGCCGGGTCGGTGGCGCGCGCGATGTCCAAAACGACGCCTTACCTCATCCTGCAAATCGGCCATAACATTCTGGGCGCGCTGTTCGTCGCCGAGCTCGGAGTGATGATTCTTCTAATCGCATATTGGCGAAAGCGATGGTGCCGCTACGCGCTCGCCGTCTGGCTTTTTTATGAGATCCTTTCCACCGTCATCGCGCTCCGTTCACGTGGCCGAATCGTGCTTTTGCTGATCAGCGCCGGCCTTCTTTATCACCGACTCGTGAAGCCAGTCCGTTTTCGAGTTCTCATCGCTGCCGGTCTGCTCTTGTTGGTAGGTTTTATGGTCCTCGGTGCGATCAGGGCGGTGGAGTCGCGCGAAGCGATGGAAGAGCGTGCCCGGCATGCCCTTACGGGCGGCAATGAGTTTCAGGGACTCTTTACCACCGCCTTCGACATCCACAAGAAAAAAGAAGCTGGTGAGATCCAGTCCGTTCCGTGGCAGCTCTATGTCAGCGACGTTTATTTTCCCATTCCAAGTCAGTTTCTGCCATTCGAGAAGATTGATCCGTCGACGTGGTACATCGACTTGATCGGACAGACGGGACAGGGCGTCGGTTTTATGTTCGGTGTGATGTCTCAGGCGGCGCTTGGCCTGGACTGGATCGAGCTCGTGTTGCGCGCCGCGGTTATCGCCGCGGTTCTTGCGATTCTCCAGCGCTGGTACGCCCACCGGGCGAAGTACTTCTGGCCAACCCTGTTCAGCCTTTTTGTGAGCATCTGGGCGTATTACTCGATGCGAGCATCGACATTTTTTTTCATATATTTCCTTGTCTATCACTTTATCCCCGTCATTCTGGCGGTGAAGATTCTCGAGAGACTCCTTGGCCGCATGAGTGACAGAAGAGTCGAGCACCCGACGCTGGTACGGACGTGAGAATCCTTCACATGATTCTCAGCATGACGGGCGGTGGAGCGGAGCGGCAGCTTTCGCGGCTTGCTCCCGAGCTGAGTGGCCGCGGCCACGATGTTCACCTGGCCTTCGTCTATCCGGGCGTGAATTCCGAGCGTCTCGATGGGCGTGGCTGCACTCTGCATCATCTGGCCGTGTCCGGCTCGAGGAAGTCGCTCCTGCCCGCGAAATCATTTTCGCTGGTGCGCCGTCTTCGGCCGGACGTCCTGCAAACATGGCTCATTCACATGGACATCGTCGGCGGCGCCACCGCGCGGATGTTAGGCGTTCCCTGGGTGATGAGCGAGCGAAGCGCCGCGCTCACTTATCCGAAGACGCTCCTGAACCGCGCCCGCCTTGCGCTGGGCAAACGCGCGGACTTGATCGTGCCCAATTCACCGGGAGGGGCGGAGTACTGGACCGCGCATGGCGTGGAACTGTCGCACATCGAGATCGTGCCGAACTTTGTGACGCAGCAGGAAATCGAGTCGGCGAATGGTCTTCGCGACTCCCGCATCGCCGAAGACGACGAACTCCTACTGTATATCGGCCGCCTCAGTCCCGAGAAGAACATCCCAGCGTTGATCGATGCGATGAGACACGTCTGCCGTGTGCGCGAGCTCGCCAAGCTGGCAATCTGCGGTGAAGGTCCGATGCTCACCGGCCTGACGGCGCAAGCGCGCGCGGCGGGGCTCGAGGAGCGCATCGTGTTCGCTGGATTCGTCCCGGACATTGCCTCGTGGCTGAAGCGCTCAAGGGCGGTCGTGGCCGTGTCGCTCGTCGAAGGTCATCCGAGCGCGGTCCTTGAGGCGATGGCCGCGGGTGTGCCGGTGGTTGTATCGGACATCCCCGCGTATCGTTCCCTCCTCAATGACGATTCGGCGTCCTTTGTGCCGGCGGGCGATCCGCTTGAGATCGCTGCTGCACTCGTGCGGACGCTCAAGGACCGCCGATCGGCCGGTGAACGGGCAGCGCGCGCGAAGGAGGGCATGAGATCGCTGTCGCTGGAGGTAGCGGTCACACGATACGAGGATATCTATCGGCGCCTTCTCGCGGGACGAGGGACCCGCTGAACGTGTGGAGCCCGCACCGCAGCATTCGAGCTGACGATATGCGAGCCGTGGATGTTGAAAACAACGCCTCGATCGAATGACGCGATGAGAATCCTCTACGCAGGGACCGGCTACAAACCCGCCTATCGCCTCGGCGGCCCGATTGTTTCTGTCTCCGCCACGGCGGAAATGCTCGTGCGCAAGGGCCATGAGGTTGTCGTGGTGTCGACGAACGCGAATAACGACCAGGAACTCGATGTCCCGGTTGGCGTGCCGGTCGACGTCGATGGAGTCCAGGTGTGGTATTTCCGGCGTCAGGAGCCTCTGCGGAGGTTTTTGCCGTTCGTGCCGTACTTGTCGCGCTCGATCGGCTTCATGTACGCGCCGGAAATGCGCGCCGCGCTCGACCGGCTGGTGCCGGACGTCGACCTCGTGCACACGCAGGGCCCGTTCGTCTATCCGTCATATGCTGCGGCGCATGCGGCCAAGCGGTATCGCAAACCGCTGCTTTACAGTCAGAGAGGCTCCTTCGACGAGGAGCGCCTCCGCTTCCGGTCGATGAAAAAGAAGCTCTACATCGCCGCAGTCGAGAAGCCGATCATGAGGTACGCCGCCTCTCTCGTCGCCCTGACGGAGGCAGAACGCGCGTCGTACCGCGCCCTCGGCGTGAACACTCCGATCGCCATCGTGACGAACGGCATCGACATCCCGGGGCCTCGCTCCCGGGCGGTCGAACGCGTGCTGACGAGATTCGGTATCGCCAACGACGCTCTGATGATCCTGTTTCTGGGACGTCTGCATCCGATCAAGGGTGCGGACAAGCTTCTCGAAGCTTTTCTGCGAGTTATGCATGATTTTCCGGATGCCGTGTTGATGATTGCCGGACCGGATGAATGGGGCCTGGAGAAGCGATGGCGCGCGCACGTCGTCGACGGCGACCGCGTGATCTTTCCCGGCATGATCGGCGGAGAGGAAAAGGCGGATGTTCTCGCGCGCGCAGATCTGTTCTGCCTCCCCTCGGTTGCGGAAGGCTTCTCGATCGCGGTTCTGGAGGCGCTCGCGAGCTCGACGGCGGTGATGCTCTCGCCGGCGTGCCATTTCCCCGAAGTGGAGGGCGCGAAGGCGGGTGTTGTGGTCGATGCCGACATTGAGCGAATGGTGGCGGTGATGCGCGAGCTGCTCGGCGATCCGGTCCGCTTGCGTGCGATGGGTGAGGCTGGCCGGCGGCTTGTATCCGAGCACTATTCGTGGGATCTCGTGACCGACCGCCTCATCGAGTTGTACACGGAGGCCGTGGGGCAGCGCGCTAGAACTGAAAGTAGATGAAGGGAGTGATCGTGGGCGGCCAGAGAATGAACAGCACCGCACCGATGATCACGCAAGCGATCGCGGCTACCGGCAATGGCAAGCGCGCCAGATGCTGATCCAACCCCCCCCAGATCTCGGAGCAAAGGTGGATGACCATGAACACGGCGATGAGCAGAACGGTGGCGAACGGCGCCATCGAGCCGATGCCCAAATCGGCAAGATGGAAGTTCATATCGAAGAAGATGAACTTCCGCAGGGTGATCAGCATTTGACTCGTTGTGAGCACGCGAAACGGAATCCACGTCACGAGGATGAAGTACTGCATCGCCAGCACTGCCCCAATGCGATAGGCGAGACTGTCGTCGAGTAACGGACGAAGGTTCATTCGTTCGGTGAGCGACTGCCAGCCGCGGTGAGCCACGAGCGCCGCTCCATGCAGCCCGCCCCAGAGGACGAAGTTCCATGATGCGCCGTGCCATAAGCCGCCGATCAGCATCGTCAGCATCAGATTGCGGACGGTCATCAACGTCCCGTCGCGGTTGCCGCCGAGGGGAATGTAGAGGTAGTCGCGCAGCCAGGTCGATAGCGAGATATGCCAGCGCTTCCAGAATTCCGACGGACTGGACGAGAAGTACGGTCGGCGGAAGTTCGGCGTGAGCTCGTACCCGAGCATCTTGGCGATGGCGATGGCCATGTCGGAGTAGCCGGAGAAATCGCAATAGATCTGGACGTAGAAGCAGATCGTGGCCAGCCAGATGACCGTGCTGTTCCACTGGCCGGGATTCCTGAAGATCTGGTCCGCAAATGCGGCCACGCCGTCGGCCACCAGTGCTTTTTTCGCCAGTCCGCGTACAAAAAGGAAGAACGCCGCCCGATCGAAGTTCATCCGCCGCGGCGTTTCGAGCTGCGGTAGGAAGTTCGAAGCGCGCATGATCGGGCCGGCGACGAGCGGGGGAAAGAACGTGACGAAGAGGAGGAAGTCGCGCAATGAGTGGGTGGTCGGGATCTCGCGACGATAAACATCGATCGTGTAGCTCAGCGTGTGGAATGTGTAGAACGAGATTCCGACCGGCAGGATGATGTGAAGATCGGCCCAGTTCGGCTTGTATCCAAAGAGCCGGAGGGCATAAAGCAGATTCTGCTCGAAGAAGCCGGCATATTTGAAAAACGCCAGGAGCCCGAGGTTCGTGATCAGGCTGAGCAGCAGGAGATTGCGTCTCGTGCGCTGTGCCTCCGTTTTCTCCAGACGCGCCGCGACGAGAAAGTCGATGATCGCCGAGAATGCGATCAGGAGGATGAACGCGGGGTTCCACCACATGTAAAAAATCGCGCTGGCGATCAGCAGGATGTTTTTCTGCGAGTTGTGCCGCCGCGCGATCAGCACGAGCGTGACGGTGACGGTGAAGAAAATGAGGAAAGTGAAGGTGTGGAAGAGCATGCGATTACGAGGACGCCCGCTGCGCCGTCAACGACGCACCGAGCATTCTGGTGAGGCGTTCACTGCCGGTTCCACCCGGATGAATCTGATCGACGAAATCGAGCTCCCCAAGCTGGCCGTGAAAGTCGATCAGATCGAACTGGTACTGATCTCGGAGCCGCTTCTCGTACTGCGAAAGCTGTGCGTAGTACGCGGCGGAGGTCATGGCAATGGCGCGGGGATGCTGCGGCATAACCACGATGATCAGTCGCTGACCGCGGCGTACCAGCATCTCCCGAACGAGCAGCAGAAACTGCAGCCGTTGCGGGCTCGGTTTGAACGAATCCTGCGGCTTGTATACGAGGCTGACGGCATGCGCGAGCGCCGCCTCGCTGATTCGTTTCCGATACGGAGCCGGGAAGTAGAGATCAGTGCGGGCGCGCTCGATGTCGAGATCGCGGCGAAGCCGCGAACGGATGGTCAGGTCGGCGCTGATGCGAATCATGCCGCGCCCGGAAAGCGTGGCCAGCCATTGCCGCTCGGACATCATGTCGTAGAGCGTTTGCGTCGGCAGCCGCCGCGCGACATCGAGCGCCTCTGCCGAGGGTTGATAACCGCTGAGGCGATAGAAGAGGTAGCGATCCTCCGGTATCGTCACGGTCGGTTCGGAGAGTCCCTCCGGAAGCAGGCCGACGACCAGCGTCCGGACGCTGCGCGGCAGCATGTCGGCGATGAAGAGAGTCTCGGCGATCCCCTGCCCGACGCTCCCGAGATTCCACGCTTCGCACGGCGGCCGCAATTCCTCGCCCAGGAGCTTCGCGTTGACACCGTTCATCATCACGCTGTCGCCTGTCACAACGAGCGCGAGCTGTCCTGGCGCACCGCGGAGGGCACGTATCGTTTCGGTCGTGCGCGAAAGCTCCGTCGGCATATGCAGGATGAGCATCGGCGTAACGCCGATGGCGAACATGACTCCGACGCTGACGCACAGAGCGAGAAAAAATGTTCTCGGGGAATCCGGCCCGAGAGAACGGGAAGGCATCGAATTCTTATACCAAGGGACGCCGGCCTGATCAACAGCTCAAGTAGTTGCAATGTTTGGAGAAGCGTTGGCGAAACGCTCGCGAGCTCGACGGCGGTGATGCTTTCGCCGATGCGCGTTTTTCCGATGGATCAGAAGATCGTGGCAAAGTCGTGAAGGCGGTGGTGGTTAGCTGTGTTTTTCCTCCGGAGCCGGTCGTCTCCTCCCGGACCAGCTTCGACGTCGCCGGAGGAATGGCAGAGCGCGGCCACGATGTCACCGTGCTGACGCCCTTTCCGAATCGCCCTGCCGGCCGCATTTACCCGGGCTTTCGGCGTCGTTTGTTCAAAAGCGAGCGATCGAATGATGGTGTTCGGATCATCCGTTGTTTCGCCTTCTTCTCTACGGAATCCGCGATGGCCAGCCGTCTTGCGGAGAACATCTCATTCGGCATCACCGCGGCACTGCGACTGCTGTTTCTCCGAAAGCCGGACGTGGTGTATCTAAACACATGGCCTATTGTCGCCACATCCCTGGCGGTCGCCGTTGCTCGGCTGCGTCGAATTCCAGCAATCGTCTCTGTGCAGGATGTCTATCCGGAGTCGCTTGTGTCACAGGGCCGCACCCGAAGATCGAGTCTCCTGCATCGCTCGCTGCTGGCCATCGATGGCTTCGTGGTACGGAATGCAGCAGGGGTGATCGTAATCTCCTCACAATTCGCAAAGCACTATGCGAAGACCCGGGGTATCGACGAGTCGGCGATCACCATCGTTCCCAACTGGCTCCCGCACGGAGCGAGTGACACGCCGCCCGCGGCAGCCGCCGAATGCCGCGCCCGCAACGGCATCCCGATGGATGCATTTCTGCTGACGTTCGGCGGAAACGTCGGCGCCGCCGCGGGCGTGGAGACGGTTATTGAAGCCTTCGCCGGCGCCAGCCTCGGTCCTGATGTACATCTTTTGGTGGCCGGCGAGGGAACCTCGCTCGAAGCCTGCAGGCGGCTCGCCCGTGCGGCGCCGGCCGGTCGCATTCACTTCCAGCCGGAGTGGCGCGGCTCCATGGATGTTCTCCACGCCGCCGATGCTGTCATGCTCCCCACGCGCGGAACACAATCGACCGCTTCTGTTCCATCGAAGATGATCAGCTACCTATTCTCCGCGCGTCCCGTGATCGCGATGGCTGTCGATGGCTCCGCGACAGCAGAAGTGGTGCGTGCAGCAGAATGTGGCGTAGTGATTCCGCCGGATGATCCTCAGAGCCTGGCGGATAGCATCGCTCAGCTCGTGGCTCGTTCGAAGCAAGAGCGTCGACAAATGGGGGAGAGTGGCTACAGATGGGCATCGGCGAACGTCACGCGCGATGTCTGTCTTCCGCGGGTGCTTGATCTGATGGATGCGATGGCCAACAGGCGATGAGGATCAATCGATGGCAGAGCCTGGTGAAGAGATTGATGGACCTTGGCATCGCAGTCCTTGCCGTCATCATTTTCAGTCCGCTTTTCGCTCTCTGCTGGATAGCCGTGAAAGTCACGTCGCGCGGTCCGGCCCTTTTTCTCCACTCTCGCATTGGGAAGGACGGAACGCCCTTCACCATTCTCAAGTTCCGCACGATGAATGTCGGAGCGCATCTCAACGAAAGACGCGACAGTCAGGGAGCGAATGTCATACCGCCCTTCGACCCGCGCATCACACCGATCGGGCGCCTCTTGCGAGCTACGAGTATCGACGAGCTTCCCCAACTCCTTAACGTCATTCGCGGCGACATGAGCATCGTTGGTCCCCGGCCGGATGACGCCCGGGACATCGTGCTATACAGTCCTGACGACCGGCGTAAGCTGGAGATGCGACCAGGTATCACCAGTCTGGCGATGATCAACGGCCGAAACAGCATTGCCTGGCGCGAGCGCATGGAGTGGGAGATTCGTTACGTCGAGAATTACTCGTTGCGGCTAGACGTGAAGATCCTATTCAAGACGATCCTCGTCGTGCTGGGTCGGCGAGGCGTTTACACGCCGCCCACGACGAGTTGAAGGAGCCGAGGGTGTACGAGATTTACGCTGAGGAATTGATCATGGGGCAGAACGTCGTCATTGAAGACGACGTGGTTCTACAGGGCCGCTCCTCAAAGAAAGCCAAACGGATCGTGATCGGTGACAACGTATTCATCGGCGCGCACAGCCGCGGCTACGTCGACGTACTGGAGATCGGCGACTACTCGATGCTCCACAATCACGCTTTGATCGCCGGTGATCTCCCGTGCCGCATCGGCACTTGCGGCTGGTTCGGCCAGCACACGATCTTCAACTCCACGGGTGGGCTTACCATCGGCAACGCCGTAGGCGTGGGCGCGTACAGCCAGCTCTGGTCCCATATCCGTCACGGCGACGTCTTGGAGGGCTGCCGCTTCAACAGCGCGAAGCCGCTCATCATCGAGGACGACGTTTGGTTCGTCGGCCATTGCATCGTCTCGCCGGTCCTGGCGCGGAAGAAAAGCATGGCAATGGTCGGGTCGGTGGTGACGAGGGATATGGAAGAGAACCACGTCTACGCTGGTGTCCCCGCCAAGGACGTGACGGACAAGGTCGGCCCGCAGTTCGCGGAGGTCGACGGCGACGAGAAATACCAGAAAATGCTTGCCATGCTGGAGAGGTTCCATGCGCTCCATCCTCAGTTCGCGCGCGGAGAGATTCGCGTCGTGCGGTCGCTCGCTGAGGATGAAGTAGCAGGTTTTGATGACGAGGTGACAACCTTCGACGTGGCTACGCGCACGTACAACCGCCGCCGCACGCCACAGGAGTTCGCATTCATGAAGTTTCTCCTGGCCGAGTTGGCGAAATTCTTTCCGAGAGCCTAACGGTATCACCATGTCTTCGTTTCTCGTGACCGGAGCGGCAGGGCAGCTCGGCGCGTCCATTGTGCGCGAGCTCCTGGCGCGTGGTGCGCACGTTACGGGCACGGATCGCGTGCCTGCTCCTCCTTCACTTTCGTCGATTCCGTGGGTCGAACGGGACTTGGCGAGCGAATCCGGGAACGGGCTCGCATGGCCCGATGTCGATACTGTGATTCACTCCGCCGGTTCCAAACGAGATCATCCCTTCCGCGCCGGTGAGGCCGTGGAGTTGCTCTATGCAAACGTGGTCAGCACCGCCGCCGCTCTCGGTTGTTCCCGATCCGTGCGCCGTCTCGTGCTGATCAGCAGCATTTCGGTGTACGGCGCAACAGTGGGAGAGATCGATGAATCAATGTCGGGTTACCCCGTATCGTCATACGGACTCTCCAAGTGGCTCGCGGAACTCGTGGCCGCATTGTGGGTGGGTGCGGATGCGTGCCGCGAGCTCGTTATCATCCGTCTCTCGCAGGTTTACGGTCCGATGACCTCGCCGGACAATGCCATGTACCGCCTGATTGGGCAGGCTCTGGAGAGTGGACGGCTGGATCTCCTCTGCCCGGCGACACTCCTGCGGGACTACATTCATGTGGAGGATGCCGCTCGGGCCATTGTGGAGGGCGCGCTCGGATGCCCGCCTGGCACTTACAACGTCGGCGCGGGGCGAGGGCTATCCATGGGGGAGATTGCTGCAGCGATTACTGAGACCTCTGGGGCGGTCTTGGGGAGATTCGCGGGAGACGAGGCGGCGAAGGATCGCTACCTTTCCACCGCCTTGTTTTTGCGCGCCACGGGCTTCGTGCCTCGCATCAAACTTCGCGACGGCATCGCACGTGAAGTGTCACGTTTGAGGAGCGAGCAGCGTTGACGACCTATTGGGTCACTGGCGCCACTGGATTGATCGGCCGCCGCGTTGTCGACCGTCTGTGGCGGGAGAACAAAGACGTCGTAGCGATTTCTCGGTCGGCCAGGCGTGCTTTCGCCCATCTCGGCGAGCGGGCAGTTGACCTGGACCTTGCAGCCGGGGATGTTGCCGCGCTGCCGATGCACGAAGGCGATATCGTCCTCATCGCCCTCGCCTCGCGGATCACGACCTCGGCGGACGTCGGGCTGCTTCGGCAGCTGATGAGCGTCGATTCGATCGGACATCTTCGCCTGCTCGATCATCTGGGCGACGCGGCCACTCACGTCGTGTACGCCAGCTCCTGCACTGTTTATGGCTGGCCGGCAAGGATGCCGGTTTCTGACGATGCTCCTATCAGCCCGGCGAATGTTTACGCCCTCAACAAGGTCGCGTGTGAGCGGTTCCTGGCCTTGGCACCGATGTCCGTATCAACCCTTCGAATCGCACAGGTGTACGGTCCCGGCGCCAGTCCCGAGGCTGCTCTATATGCTTTTCTCTCTCGGGCTGCGGCTGGCGAGCCCCCCATCATCCGCAGCGATCCCGAAACGGTGCGCGACTACGTCCACGTGGACGATGTGGTGAACGCGATCTGTCTTGCAGCCCGGTCTCGATTCGATGGAACGTTGAATATCGGAAGCGGCAGCGGAGTCTCTCTGCGCAATCTTGCTCACCTATGCCTGGAGGTGGCGGGTCTCGACCGGGAGCCGCTGGTGGAGGGTTCGCCGAAAGGACCCCGGCAGAATATGTGGCTCGATCTCGCTCGTGCACGGCAGTCGATCGGTTATCAGCCCCAGATCTCTCTCCGGCAAGGAATCGAAAACGAATATCGTCGCCTGTTTGGGGCAACGAGAACCATTTGAAGGAGATCGCGCTTGCCTGAAGGCTTCTTGCCGTTTGCGTTACCTGATATCGGCCCGGATGAGATCGACTCCGTCGTCGAAGTACTGAAGTCGGGATGGATGACGACGGGTGCCGTGACCCGCGAGTTCGAAAGCAGATTTGCGGCGTCCGTCGGCGCCAAGTACGCCATTGCCGTCAACTCCTGCACGGCCGCGCTGCACCTCGCGCTTGAGGCAGCGGGCGTGCGAGCCGGCGACGAGGTTATCACCACTCCTTATACGTTCGCGGCGTCCGCGGAAGTAATCCGGTACTTCGACGCCCGGCCGGTGCTCGTCGATGTCGACGCGGAGACGCTGAACATCCGGCCCGAGCTGATCGAGCCGGCCGTCACCCGGAAGACGAAGGCGATCATTCCCGTGCATATCGGTGGCGCGGCCGCTGACCTCGACCCGATCCTCGACGTCGCGCGTCGCCATCGGCTGACCGTCGTCGAAGACGCTGCGCATTCGTTCCCCACGCGGTACAAAGACCGGCCCGTAGGAGGCATCGGCGACTTCACCTGTTTTTCGTTTTACGCGACGAAGACGATCACGACTGGCGAGGGAGGAATGATCACGACGAACAACGAGGCGATGGCGGAACGCTGCCGCGTCATGTCTCTCCACGGGATCAACAGGGACGCCTGGAAGCGCTACACCGCCGAGGGTTCGTGGTACTACGAGATCATCGCACCCGGATTCAAATATAACATGACCGACATCGCTGCGGCGCTCGGTCTGGCGCAACTCCGCAAGGCCGAGCGGATGTTCCGGCGCCGCGAGCAGATCGCCGTCCGCTACGGCGAAGCGTTCTCCGGCATCCCCGAGCTGCAAGTACCGACTGTGCCGCTTTACTCCACCCACGCCTGGCATTTGTACATGCTGAGGCTGCACCTGGAGAGGCTCTCGATCGACCGCGCCGCGTTCGTGGAGCAATTGCGCGGGCGCAAGATCGGCGTGAGCGTGCACTTTATCCCCCTGCACGCCCATCCCTACTACCGGGACCAGTACGGCTACGTCCCGAAGGACTTCCCCGTCGCCTACCGCGAGTACATGCGTGAGATCTCGTTGCCGATCTACTCGACGATGTCGGACGACGACGTCGACTTCGTGATCGCCGCGGTGGCGGACGTCGTCGCTGCAAACCGGCGATGAAACATCTGCTCGGCGCCATCGCTTCGACGAACGAGTGATCTCTTCCCGGCTGCCGCTTTCCCTTTTTCGTGATTCTCGTGCGTCGCGGCCGGCCACGTGAAGCCTGATCTGGCCCGCGCCCCGAGCGGCACGTCGCTACTTAGAAATGTAAGGTTTGTCATCGACGGGACGATTGCCAGCCCGTACCCTCTGGCGAAGCAAAAGAAGAGGCGAGCGCAAGCGCTCGCCTCTTCGCTCTTGAATCAACCGAACCGGTTTACTGCAAGGCGTTACCCGGGCTGCTGCACGCGTTGCTGCCGATGTTGCCGGCGATAGCGTTGTTGGAGAAGCACTTCGTCGTGCCGGCGCCGGTCACGCCGTTTGTAAAATTAGCGTGGACGATGCACTGGGAGAGACGAATGGTCCCGCCGGCGGCGGACGCGTCAACTCCGTTGCCGTTGAACGAGAACGTCGATGAATCGAGCGCGGCGCCCGACGTGCCATTCCCGAGCTTGAACCCGTCGCCGGTGTTCCTTGAGACGATCGTGTGGGAGACCTGCGCGCTGCTGCTCGGCCCCTCGATATCGATCCCTGTCGTGTTGTTCTCGATCTGCGAGTTGCTGACCGTCAGCAGTGTCGAGCCGCTGCCGCTCGAATTGGCCAGAACACCCGTGGCGTTGTTCAGCACCTGACAGTTGTCGAGTGATAGCGCGATCTGATTCGACGAATTCGTCGTCTCGACGCCCGCGCCGCTGTAGTTGGCGATCCTGACGTTGAACAGGGCCACCGACGCCGCCTGGATGACGTTCACGCCGTTCGTTCCGAGCGTCACGCCGGCGCCATTGATGTCGAGGCCGCGGAGCACCACTTTATCCGTGGTCTGGGCATTGATGACGATGCCCTGCGTGCCCGACGAAAGAGCGCTGCCCAGGGTTGCCGTGCAGTCGATCGTGATGGACTTGGTGATCGTCACCGCGCCCATCCCGCCCGGATCGAGGCAGTTGATGATGCCAGGGCTGGCTGTCTTCGAGATCGCACCAGCGAACGTCTTGCACGGCGCCGTGCGGCTGCATGGGTTGACATCGTCACCCACGCCGGAAACCCATGTGCGCGTCGCCTGCGCATTCGCAAATGCGGCGATGGCCATGGAGAAGATGAAAATGAGAGTGACTTTCTTCATAGTAGGCTCCTCCTCTTTGGTTGATACCGGACTCGTTGAGTGGAAGTATGGCGGGAAAGTATACGCTACTTCGCCTCGCTACCGTGATCGGGGTCACAACCGGGTCGGAGGTGCCAATTTAGGTGGGTATTTCCGACCCTTCGGGATCGGAGAGACCTCGGGGAATCGGAGAGACCTTGGGGCGAACCTGCGGGGGGTGAGAGCGCACGTCGGTTACGGTAACTGCACCGTGTCGACGTATCGGATGTAGGCCTCGTTCTCGGGGCGAAGAGCGATCAGGCGCTGAACGACCTCCTGGCGTAACTGGCCGTCTTCGATGGACCGGACGGCCCATGGGCTGAACAACGACGCCCGCAGGGAGTCTTCGCGGGCGGCCTCTCGGTCGCCGGCCGCGGCTTCCGCGGCCGCGAGATTGACGTAGAGCTCGGGGCGATGGTCAAGCTGGAGGGCATCGCGATACAGGCGGATCGCCTCGGCGTACCGGCCGAGCACCCGATCGTTCGCCGCCGCGATCATGTACGCCGAAACATCGCGGCACGTGGGCCTCATGCATTCCTGCAGCTCCGCGAGGTTTCGCTTGGCCTGGAGGCTGCCCTCGGGGGTGCCGGCGTGAGCGTACGCGAACTCCGTCGATCGGATATGCGCGTTCTTGATCCTGTTGCAGCCGTATGGCAGAACACAGAAGAAGTAGAAGGCACACGCGCCGGCTGCGACGACTGCGATGGCGATCAGCCGGCGGACGGAGGTCATGACATCCTCCACGCGACGATCGCTGCCGCCGCCCAGAGGTATGTGTGCGTCGGCGCCACCAGCTCGAGCGGAAACTGCGCGAGCGCGAGAATGAACAGCGACACCGCAAGCGGTAGTGCGAGGAGGCGTGCGAATTCTGCGCGGCTCTCGTCGTTCGTCGTCGCGGCCGTTACGCTGTGATGCCGCCACGAAGCGGATGCGACGAGCAGGAGCGCTGCAAGGAACAGCACGTAGCCTGGTAGTCCGGTCTCCGACGCGACCTGCAGATGGTCGTTATGAACCTCCGCGTAATTCATCTCCGTCGTGTGTTCGAATAACTCGCGATGCCGCTCCTGGAGGCGCAATTTGTAGTCAAAAAAGTTGTAGGCAAAGCCTCCCGGCCCGACGCCGACGATCGGATGGTCGCTGATCATCTCTGCCGCCGTCAGGAAGGGGAGCGTGCGGGCAGCGGAAAACGTTTCAAAATCGCGCCGCTTCAGCGCGTCGCGCATGAGTGTTGCCCGGTCGCGGAGCGGCTTGTACGTAGCGAAGGGGATGGCCGCGGCGACGACCAGGGCCAGAAACACCACGAACGTTTTCGCCCACGATCGCAGCCATACCGCGAACATCACGAACAAGGCTACGGCCAGTGCACCGATCGCCGCGACTGTATGCGTCATGTACGTGGCCACGAGGCTGAACGCGGCCACACCGGCCCACGCCACACGAAACCGCCGGCCCGAGAGCGCCAACGCCAGCGCGACGAGCGCGGGAACGACGAAGTAGCCTCCGACATCGTTAGGATTGCCGATCAGGGCCGTCCGGCCGATGTGTTTCTCCAAGACGGCGCTGGTGTCGAACGGGCTCCAGATGTCGAGCTCCTGGAGGATGTAGATGACGCCGTTGAGAATCGCTGGCAGCACGATGATCCCGGCGAACCACGCAGGCTGCGCACGCAGTACCAGCACCGTCACCACAAACAGCAATCCGCATTCGAGAACGTGCACAGTCGGCGGAATGCTCACCAGATGATTTGTGGAAACGAGCGCGCAGACGATCGTCCACGCACAGATCAGCGCGGTAAGCGCCAGCCATCTCCCGCGGAAGTCGAGCCGAGGGAGACCGAGACGTCCGAACCCCCAGGCCAACGACAGAACGACGATGATGAGGATCACCTCGGCGCGTAGCGCCAGCTCTTTCGGAAAGCGGAAAACATCCTCGCCCGACAACGACATCACGACGGGTACGAGTAGAGCACCGGCGGCGATGATCGGCGTCAGCCACCGCCGCCCGGCCGATACGTCTTCAACCGGGAGCGGCTGACGCGCTCGAGACGACGCTTTACGTCCGTTTTTCGACCGCTTCATTCTATCGGTACGCCACCGCGATCGATCAGGCCAGCACCGCCTTTGCATTCATCGTCGCTGAATGCTGGACCGGCTCCTCGACGCTCATCTGGAATTCGCAAACAAGGTCGTTGATGAGCCTCCGCACCTCGGCTGGGTCGCCGGTGCTCGTTGAAGCGCGATGCAACCAATGGCTGATTCTCGTCGGATCAGGCTGCGGAGCCTCGGTGATGACGATTTGCGGGTGCACCGTCGGGTAGATCGATTCTCCTTCCAGCCGGATCTCTTCAAAAAGTTTTTCGCCTGGCCGCAGCCCGGTATACACGATCTGGATATCACTCTCGCTATGGCTCGACAGGCGGACGAGATCGCGGGCAAGGTCGACAATCTTCAGCGGCTCGCCCATGTCGAGCATGAACACCCGGCCGCCGTCGCCGAGGGTCGCTGCCTGCAGTACCAGTGAGATCGCCTCGGAGGTGCGGATGAAATAGCGTGTCACGCTTGGATGTGTAACGGTGATCGGGCCGCCGGCCGCGATCTGCTCCATGAATAGCGGAATGACGCTGCCCGAGGAGCCGATGACATTGCCGAAACGGACGATCGTCATCTTCATGGAGGTGTCACGGATCGCATCGAGGAGCAAAATCTCGGCGACTCGTTTCGATGCTCCCATCACGCTCGCAGGATTGATCGCCTTATCCGTGGAGATGAAGACGAAGCGCGGCACGTCGTGTTTGATGCAAAGCTCGGCCAGTTCTCGCGTGGCCAGGGCGTTGTTGCGCAGGTATTCGAGCGCGTTCTCCTCACCCAGCGGCACGTGTTTGTGCGCCGCGGCATGAAGGACGATGTGCGGCTGTTCGCGCGCGATCAGCGTCTCGAGGACGTCGGAGTCGCAGATGTCCATCAGGTTGGAGCTGATGCGCGCTTTCACCCACCCGACCTCACGTGTCAACCGCTTGCGGACATCGTAGAGAGCGTACTCTGAGCGTTCCACCAGCGCTACGCTTTCCGGCTCAAACTGCAGCACCTGCGAAGCCAGCTCGGAGCCGATCGTCCCGCCCGCACCCGTGATCAATACGCGCTTTCCACGGAATAGCTCCCGGACCGGGTCGCCAGGCAGGTCGATGCTGTCGCGGCGGATGAGGTCTTCAACGTTGACGGGACGCAGTTGTGTGACCTGGACGCGGCCGGTGACCAGTTGATCAAGACCGGGAATGGTCTTGAACTTGAGGTCGGCACCGGCCAGACATTGGATGACCTCTCGAATTCGTTTTCCTGAGGCACTCGGAATGGCGATGAAAGCCTCGTTCGCGCCGGTTTCATCGGCAACGTTGCCGATCTCCGCGATCGGTCCATAGACTCTGATCCCACGGATCTGTGAGCCCCACTTGACGCGATGATCGTCGACGAAGCCGACGACCTTCATGCCGAGCTGCGGCCGGTGCTCGATCTCCCTTGCCAGGGTTTCTCCCGCGTCGCCCGCTCCGATGATGAGCACCCGCTTGTGGTCTGCCGACTCACTCTCTACTGGCCGGAACCGGTCGCGCCCGAGCCGGATCAGTACGCGGATGCCGAAAAGCGAGAGCAACGAGAACGCCCAATCGATCAGCAGCACGCCGCGCGGGGATTTCAGGAAGCGCGGCTCGATGCCGAAAAGGCCACCGACGTACCAGAGCGACAGCAGCAGAGCGAGCGCGGCGGACAGCCCGAAGACAAGCCGTACGACGTCGGCCATGCCAACGTACCGCCACCAGCCACGGTAAAACCCGAAGACGATGCCGATCAGAAGCTGTACGCCCAGGACGACCGGTAGACTCCACCTGAACGTCTCGTTGAACTCTTTCGGAATCGCAAACTCGAATCGCAGCAGATAGGCGAACGCGTAACAGGCGGCGAAGACGACGGCGTGAAACGCAAAGAGGATCGCAACCCGAGCCCCAGCCAGGCGAACCAGGAAAGAGTCGATGAGAGGCGGAGTCTGGTCGTTCACAGGTCACTCGCTGGGCGTCGGAACGCCCTCGTGGTGGCCATCACCGCACCGAGCCGTGACGGAAGAGAGAACATTATAATCAGCGTTCCAAAACCGCACAATAATTTTTCAGTGGCATGCAACATCCTCCTGACTATAAGCATATTCGCGGCTTCTCACACGATGAGTTGTCAGCGTTTCTGTCGGAGAACGCGGTTTCGCTCCTGGAAGAGGAAGCGCTCGCCGTTCTCGACAATCCCTTCGTCACCTCCCGGATGTGCCAGACCATCGCCCACGCCCGGCACCTGGCAGCCTTCTACACCGTTCGTTTGCGTCTCGTGCAAAGCCGGGCCACGCCCCTGACAGACTCCGTCAAGCTGGTTCACTACCTGCACTGGCCGGATCTCCTGCGGCTGTCTGTCGACGTCAAGGTGCCCGCTCAGGTGCGGTGCGCCATCGAGACGCGGCTGCTCGTTCACGTCGACACGCTCTCGCTCGGCGAAAAGATCGCGGCGGCGAAGCGTTGCAGCGCGACGCTGATCAGGATCTTTCTCTTCGATCCCGACGCGAATGTCTTCGCCGCGTTGCTCATCAACCAGCGTCTGCGGGAGGAGGACTTGCTGGTCTTGGCCGGGTCCACGAGCACCTCGGCGGAGAAGCTCCAGCTTCTCGCTTCCGACCGGAAATGGTCGTTCCGCTATGCCATCCGCCGAGCACTGGCGATGAATCCGTCGACACCCCGGTCCACCGCCGCCTCGCAATTGCGATTCCTCTCACGGCGCGACCTCCGTATCCTTCATGAACATCCCGACACCTCGACGTATCTGCGCCGCTGCGTCGAGCGGCTGGTGCCACCCGTTTTCACGCGCGCGACGGAACGAATTGACTAGAATAAGGTTGTCGTTCGCCAACAGCTGATGCCTGATCGGGACCCCCAGACGCAACAATCGGAGCTTGCCTCGTTCGGGGAAGAGCTTCGTCGCGAGCGTGAGATCCGAGGCATCTCGCTGAAGGAGATCGCAGACGCCACGAAGATCAGCAAGCGTTTCCTGGAAGCCATCGAGCGCAATGATCACAAGACGCTGCCTGCTCCTGTGTTCACTCGCGGGTTTGTCCGCGAGTATGCCCGCTACCTCGGTCTGAACGCCGAGGAGATGGTCAACCGGTACAACTTCGGCGCCGTCGGCGATGATCGCATCGAGCAGTCGTCGCATCTCGATCGCCTGACGACTCCGCAGGCTCCTCCGCTGCCGGGCAAGAAGCAGCAAACCAGGGGAATCCCGCCGGCGTATGCGCGCGTCGACCGCAACGTCTATATCCTCATCCTCGTTGTCGTCGCGCTTTCCGGCGTCAGCTACTGGGCGCTGAAACACAGGCGCGAGAGCCGGGCTGCCGAGGAGCGTCTCGCCGTCGAGACGAGAGTTGTTCCAGTTCCTGCTCCAGCACCGCCTGTCGCGCCACCCCAGACCGCGAGCGCGGTAGCGCAGCCGGGACCGAACGCTCCAGCGACCCTTATTCTGAGCATCGAGATCAGCGAGCGGTCGTGGGTGATCCTGGACGCGGACGGGAAGAATGTGATCAACGATGAACTTCGGCGCGGCTACCATCGTACCGTCGAGGCCCGAGACGGATTTCGCTTCCGAACGATCGGCAACGCGGGCGGTCTTGCGCTCACGCTCAACGACCTGCCGGTACCGTCCCTCGGTCATGACGGGCAGGTACTGCACGACGTTATCCTCGACCGCACCTGGCTGCAGAAGATCCAATCTCCGTCGCAGAACACATCTCAAGACCAACGATGAACACCTCCTCCGCCGAGCTCTCCGGCGACCTCGTCATCGACCGGATCGAATCAGGCCAGTTTCCGCGCGAGGTCGTCGAGACGATCGCCCGCGGATTCCTCCCCCTTCCGCAGGACGATCTGATCGCGGTGCTCGCCTTTCTGACGCGATCCCTGGACGCCGAGATCGCCGCGGTGGCGCGGGCCTCGCTGGCAGACGTCCCATCGCGCAGCATTCAAGCTTTCGCCGCCAACGAGAGCGCGTCGCCCGCACATCTGGCCATGCTCATGCGCGCCACCGAAGATCCGTTCATCCTCGAAGCGCTGATCCGCAATCGCGCCGTGCCCGACGTCCTGGTCATTGAGCTCGCGGCGGTGACCGCCGATGCGGCGGTGCAGGAAGTCGTCGTCATCAATCAGGCTCGCATTCTCCGCGCCCCCGAGATCATCGACGCCCTTCTCTCGAATCCGCATCTCACGACGGATGTGCGCCGGCGTGTGCTCGAGACGCGCGAGGAGTTCTTCGATAAGAAGGCGCGCATCGCCGCGCAGCAACCGGTCGAGGTGGACGAAGACGAGCCCATGCTCAGCCTCTCCGACGAGCCGATCGCCGATCTTCTGGAGAAAGCCGTAGAGGAGGGTCAAAGCGATGCGCCGCCGCCGGCGCTCGCGGAGACTGAGAAAGTAGACGAGAAAAAGATGTCGATCTTTTCCCAGATCCTCCTCATGAGCGTCTCGGAAAAAGTGAAGCTCGCCTTCAAGGGCGGCAAGACCGAACGGGTGATCCTGGTCCGCGATCACAACAAGCTGGTCTGCAGCGCGGTGATGCGCAACCCGCGGATGAGCGAGCTCGAGGTCGAATCGATCGCCGGTATGCGCAATATCGAGGAGGAGGTCCTCCGCCTCATTACGATGAGGCGCGAGTGGGTCTCCAAGTACAACATCGTCATCACCCTGGCGCGCAACCCGAAGTGTCCCGTGGGGGTTGTCCTGCCATTGATCAATCGATTAACCTTGCGCGATTTGAAGGGCTTGAAGGACGATAAGGGTGTGAGCGAGACCGTCCGCGCTCTGGCCAGGAAGCTTTTCGCGCAGCGAAGCGTCAAAACCTGAATGAAGGTCAACTACTACGAAGTGCTCGGAGTCGATCGCTCCGCCTCGGAACCGGAGATCCGCGAGCGCTTCCGCAAGCTCGCTCGGGAGCAGCATCCTGACCGCTACAAGGGGCCGGACAAGGCCGATGCGGAGGGGAGGTTCCAGACGCTCACCGAGGCCGTCAACGTCCTGACGAACCCGGCTCGCAGGAAACAGCACGACGCCGAGATTGCATCTCCCGGCGCTCGCGGAGGGAGCAGCGCGACCGATCTCGCGCAGGTCGGGAAAGTCTATCTGTCAAAAGGCATCAAGGCCTTCAAGGAAGGCGACCTGCGCACCGCATACGACAACTTCGACATGGCCGCCAAGCACAATCCGGCCGACGGCAAAGCCTTTCATTACCTCGCCCTTGCGGCCACCCGGATGCCGTCCCATGCCCGGCAGGCGGTGCAGGCGATCGAGACCGCTGTCCAGCGGGAACCGATGAACGCCACGTATCTGAAGGACGCCGGGATGATCTGCAAACGCGCCGGGCTCATCGCAAAAGCCGAGAGGTATCTCGATGAAGCGTTAAAGTGGGACGAGGAAAATATTGAAATCCGTGCGGCATTGGCCGAATTGAGGCAGCGGAGCGAGGCCAAGGAAGGCGGAAAGGGGTTTACCCTTTTCAAAAAGGGCTGAGTGGGAATGAACGTGAAGGCATACGGCCTCACAGATGTTGGTCGGCAGCGCCAGCACAACGAGGACTCATTCCTCGTCGCTGACGAGGCGAAGCTTTTCCTCGTCGCCGATGGGATGGGCGGTCATGCCGCCGGCGAGATCGCTTCCCGCATCGCCGTCGAATCCATCTCCGAGTTCATCGTCCACACGAAGGAAGATGACGGCACATGGCCGCACGCCTACGATGAGCACTTCACCCGGACCACGAATCGCCTGATGGCCGCGTTGCGCATGGCCAACACGCGCGTCCTCGAAGCGATGCGCAAGGACGCCCGCCTCCGTGGGATGGGCACGACCGTCGTTGCCTGCATGGCCGACGAAAACAAAATCTCCGTGGCCCACGTCGGCGACTCGCGCGCCTACATGATTCGCAACGACAAGATCTCCCGAATCACGAACGACCACTCCTGGGTCTTCGAGCAGGTCCAGGCGGGGATGCTAACCGAGGCCGAGGCGGAGAAGCATCCGCTCCGGAATGTCATCACGCGCGCCCTGGGCGGCGCTCTTTCCGTCAATCCTGACGCCTCCGAGATCGACAGCCGGCCTGGTGACGTCTACCTCCTCTGCTCCGACGGCCTGACTGGCATGGTTCCGGAACAGGAGATCCTCAAGCTTGTCACCGCCAATGCCGACGACATCGAGAAGGCATGTCGCGAGCTGATCGACATGGCCAACGAGCACGGCGGGCTGGACAACGTGACGGCCATCCTGGTGAAGACGACGTAGTGGTCTCTTCTCCTGCTCTCCGATCTCCGATCCGCGAATCTACTAATCTACGCTCATGCACATTCGAATCGACTACTGCGGCGTTTGAAACTACCTTCCGCGAGCCTCCAGTCTGGCGGCTGAGATCAAACGGGAATTCGGCATCGACAGCGAGATCGTCCGCGGTAGCGGCGGGATCTTCGTCGTCACGATCGACAAGCAGCCCATCTTCTCCAAAAAGGACGAGGGACGGTTTCCGACGGAGCGGGAGATCCTCGACAAGGTCAGAGAGCTGCGTCAGGCGGGTTAGGTGACCGGGTTGCAACCTAGTAACCCAGCAACCTTGTAACCTAACCCCGAGCGCCCCTACTACCCTCGCCCCGAGCGCGGTTAAACTCCGCGCGTGCATCCCGATGTCCAGGAGCTTCAGTCAAAGCTGAAGGAAATCCTTTACGACTGCGCGGTGGAGATTCGCGCCACCAAGGCGGCGCTCTACCTTCTCGGCGGCGATGGGCGCTTCGAGCTCATCACCGAGTACGGCTTCCGCAGCGCGGTGCGCGCCACGGCCGACCGCACCGACCCGGTCATCGACCGCTGCGGCCGCGGACGGACGCCGTTCTTCGTCAACGGTCTCAACACGGAGCCGCGCTTCTCCCACGTGATGTTCGAGTCGGCGAGCGACCGGCTGCTGGCCGCGCCGATCTACCTGCGCGGCAACCTCGTCGGCGCCATCGACATGCGCGACAAACCAGGCAAGACGCCCTTCGACGCCGCCGACCTGCCGAAGGCGCAACGGATCGCCGAACGCATCGGCGAGCAGTTCGCCAACAAGAACGTCTTCGGCCAGCGATTCATCACGCTCTCGGAGGCTCCGTCGCGGCCAGTCCTCATCGGCACGAACGTGCCTCTGGCTGAGGCGAAAGCCCCCGTCGTCGCGCCGGGGGCGGAACCCGCTGTCGCCAAGCCGAAACCATCGCTTTGGGGACCCGAGCGCGCGGCGGCCACGAATGTTCCGCGGCTGGCCACGCTCATCATCGAAGCGCGCAGCAACGCCGAGCGGATCCTCTCCCCCGAGTCGCCCGAATCGATCGGCGAAACGGAGCTGGCCTCGATTCGCGACATGCTGCGGGCCATGCTCCTGATCCCCGGCGCGGCCGTGGCCTCGGTATCGGCATACGGACACCTCGGAGGCGTCCAGGAAGTCGCGGCACGCTCGACGCTGACCGAGGAGGCGCTGAACGTCATTCAATCGAAGTTGAACCTCTGGCTGAGCAAGCGCGGTGATGCCGGCGGCTTTGTCCGCACGAACATCAACCTGCCGTTCGGAAACCAGGAGCCGCCGATCACGGCCGCGCAGATCCAGAAAGTCTTCACAGCCCCGGTGGCGGCCGGATCACTCCGCGGGATCTACCTGACCGTCGTCTTCGCCGGCGTACCCGATCGCGCCGCGCACGAACTGCTGTCGGCGTTTCATGGGCAGCTCCAGATCACCATCGAGCACTCGATGTCGCGCGGCGCGATGCAGGCCACTCGTGCCGCCATCGCATCGGCGTTGATCGAGCCTGACTTCACCAAGTATCCCGAACTGCGGCGCCACTCCGAGGCCGTCGCCGGCCGCGTCGAGTCCTTCGCGAGATTCCTGGCCTGGACTCCGGCGGACACGGAGAACGCGCGCATCGTGGCGCTCGTCCATGACGTCGGTATGCGTCTGCTCGACTACGAACGCCTTTATCGAAAGCGTGATGTTTCGCCCGACGAGCTTTCGATCCTCCGGGAGCACGCCTCGGTGGGCGCAGCGCTCGTCGAGCCGCTCCTCGGGAACGAGACCGCCCGGGCCGTGCTCTGTCATCACGAACGCTGGGACGGCGCCGGCTATCCGGGCGAGATGCACGGCGAGAACATTCCCCTTGCCGCGCGTATCGTTCAGATCTGCGATGTCTACGAGACGATGATCGCCGCCGACAGCTATGCCGCCGCCGAATCGCTCGACCAGGCTGCCTCGAAGATCGCGCGCGGCGCCGGCACGCAGTTCGATCCGGACCTGACGCGGCGTTTCATCGACATGCTGCGCGCTCGCGTGGCGTAGCAATCGCTCCGCCCTGGGTAACCTCCCGCCCCTCCCGGCGTCTAACGTTCAACGACCCACACGCGGAGTCGAACGAAGGGGAGAACCCGGATGCTTGCCACTTCCATGCTTCTGTTGTCCGCCGCGCTCGCTCTTCACGCGCCCGATCCGCTTGTGCTGCGCGCGACCAGTCCCGATCCTCATGTCGCAGACCCTGCCATCGCCGCGTTGCGCCGGGAGGGCCAGCCTTCCGTCGATGTCATGCTCGCGGCGCACGAGCGGATCGCGCGTGATGCGGCATCCGAGGCGCGTTTCCGGGCCGCGCTCGACCGCGTCTGCCGTCAGGCCGACTGCATCTGGTCCGGCCTTTACTGGTACACCGACCTCGACGAGGCCAAACGCGTGGCCGTCGCCACGCATCGCCCGATCCTGTCGCTCCGCCTCCTCGGCGACCTCGGCGTGGAGATGAGCTGCGCGAACAGCCGCTACTTTCGCACCGTGCTCTATCCGAACCGCGAGATCGCCGCGTATCTCCGCGATCACTTCGTCCTCCACTGGAGCTCAGAGCGGCCTGTGCCGGCGGTGACGATCGATTTCGGAGACGGCCGCGTGCTGCACCGGACCATCACCGGAAACAGCATTCACTACCTCCTCGATGAAAGCGGACAGCCTCTCGACGCCCTGCCGGGTCTGTACGCGCCGGCGCCTTTCCTTGCGCAGCTCCATGAGATGGTCTCGCTGTACGACGTGTGGACGCACGCGCCGGCGAAAGACCGCGAAGATCGTCTGCGCGCCTACCACGACATGCAATTCCGCAGCGCCCGGGAGACAAAGAACCCCGATGATCCGGAGGCGACCGTGGCCGCACGGCGCGCCCGGCTTCAGCATTCCGCGCATGCATGGGAGGCGTCGCGCCTTGCCCTATCCAAGAGCGCCGGCGAGGCGCCCATGTTCGGCAAGATCTCGTTCGGCACGAATTCCATCGTCCGCGGTGCACTGACCATTGCCGAACGAATCGTGTCCGGCGACGACTTCTCGGCGATCGACGAGAACGCGCTCGCTCTGATCCGTGAGAAGCGCGCGCCGCTGCATGAATCGGCGGAGTCGCTGGCGCGTGCGATCGAATCGTTCCGCCGTACTCTCGCCGCCGACACCGTGCAGAACGAATACATCCTTCGGCCGCAGATTCACCAGTTCTTCATCGACCATCCGGGGATGACGCTTCCGTACTTGAACGAACGCGTGTACACGGAAGTCTTCCTGACGCCGCGCGAAGACCCGTGGCTCGGTCTGCGCTCCGACCAGACCTTCACGGCACTGACGGCGGAAGGAGTGGAGCAGCGCCGCGATACACTTCCCGGTCGATGAAGATCGATCGCACCGAGGCCAAGCGGATCGCCGATCTGGCGCATCTCGAATTCGATGAGGCGGCGCTGGAGCGGATGGCGGGGGAGATGACGAAGATCCTCTCGTACATCGACCAGCTTCGCGAGGTGGACATCACCGGTTTCGAGGACGTTGCGGCCGGCGAGCGGACGCCGCTGCGCGACGACGTGCCGCGCCCGCCCGTCGATCGTTCAGCCGTCGCCGCCAACGCGCCGGCCTTCAGCGACGACGGGCATTTCATCGTTCCCAAGGTGATCGGTGACTGATCTTCTGCAGTTGCCGTGGCACGAGGCGCGTGCGGCGGCGAGCGGGCGCGAGCTGGTCGAGGCGTCGATCCGGGCCATCGACGCTCTGAATCCGAAGTTGAACGCGTTCCTGCACGTCGCGCGCGACGCCGGCGAGGGGATGCCCGTCGCGGTGAAGGACAACATCGTTACGGCGGGGATGCCGACGACGTGCGCCTCGAAGATCCTCGGCAGGTTCGTCTCACCGTTCGACGCCACGGCCGTGGCCCGCCTGCGCGTGGCCGGTTGCAGCGTTGTTGGAAAAACGAATCTCGACGAGTTCGCCATGGGCTCATCGACCGAGCACTCCGCGTTCGGCCCGGCCCGGAATCCGTGGGACACGTCGCGCGTGCCGGGCGGGTCCTCGGGAGGGTCGGCCGTTGCGGTGGCGGCGCGGATGGTCCCGGCGGCCCTCGGCTCGGAGACGGGCGGTTCGGTGCGCCAGCCGGCCGCGCTCTGCGGCGTGGTCGGTCTCAAACCGACCTACGGACGGGTCAGCCGCAACGGCCTGGTGGCCTTCGGCTCGAGCGTCGACCAGATCGGCATCGTGACGAAGACCGTGCGCGAATGCGCGGAGATCCTCGGCATGATCGCCGGTCACGATCCGATGGATTCGACGGCGTCTGCCCATCCTGTCGACGACTACGCCGCCGACATCGAGGCGGGCGTGCGCGGGCTCCGGTTCGGCGTAGTGCGCGAGGCGGTCGGTCAGTTGGAAGGTGAGGTCCGCGCGAACTTCGACGAGGCGCTGCGCGTGCTGCGCGGCGGCGGCGCCATCGTCGACGAGGTCAGCGTGCCGACGATCGGCTACGCCATCGCCATCTACTACATCGTGGCCAACGCGGAGGCCAGCGCAAACCTCTCCCGGTTTGACGGCGTCCGGTACGGCCATCGCAGCGCACGGGCAAAGACGCTCCGCCAGGTCTACTTCGAGTCACGAGGCGAAGGGTTCGGCGACGAGGTGAAGCGCCGCATCATGCTGGGCACGTTTGCCCTCTCGTCCGGCTACTACGACGCGTACTACGGCCGGGCCCAGGCCGTGCGCGCCAAACTGCGCGCCGACTTCGAAGCCGCCTTTGGGCGCTTCGACTACCTCCTGACACCGACTACGCCCGAGCCGGCCTTTCCCATTGGCGCGAAGACGGACGATCCGCTGTCAATGTACCTCAACGACATCTTCACCGCTCCGGCCAACCTCGTGGGCATCCCGGCCATCGCCGTGCCGTCCGGTTTTTCGCGTTCGCGCCTGCCGCTGTCGCTGCAGATCATGGCGCCGCGGTTCGCCGAGCGTGCTCTCTTCCGCGCCGCCGGCTTTTTCGAGCGCGAGACCGGCTACTGGCGCGAGCTGCCGCCTCTCGTGTTGGCGTGAACCACACCCGCTGGATGCCGGCACATCGCCGTCTACGACGGCCGCCAGCGGCGCGTGGGCGGAGTACCTGATCGGGAAAAATTGCCGGCCGGAAGCAGGGCAGGACGCCCAGCTCCATGTGGAGTTTGCGACACCGCACCAAAACGGAGCGATGCCGCACCAAAACGGAGCGATGCCGCACCAAAACGGAGCGATGCCGCACCAAAACGGAGCGATGCCGCACTAAAACGGAGCGATGCCGCACAAAAACGGAGCGATGCCGCACCGAAATGGAGCGATGCCGCACTAAAACGGAGCGATGCCGCACCGAAACGGAGCGATGCCGCACTAAAACGGAGCGATGCCGCACTAAAACGGAGCGATGCCGCACTAAAACGGAGCGATGCCGCACAAAAAAGGAGCGATGCCGGAGAAAAAAGGAGCGATACCGCAGAAAAATTGTGCGATGCCGCTGAAAAAGTCTGGCGGTGGCGCATGAAGAGATTGCGATGCCGCAAAGGATGTTTCCGGTGTTATCCCTCGGAAAGTCTATGTTATTTGATCGTTATGGCGGCCGGCCGGACTGCAGTGTCCAACTTACGTGACGGGAAGCAATGGAAGCGCCCCCGGTGCTTGACAAGCATCCAACCCACCATTTCTGGAGGATTGCGACGCTCGGAGCGCGTTAACGTCAAGGACTCAGGGATCGTCCGATCCGGTGCTACACTTTCCCCGTGCGTAAGTGGTGGGTGGGCCTCCTCGGAGTGCTTCTTCCGGCGACACTGGTCGCCGCGTCATCCTGGAAAGCGATCACGCCCGAGCTGCGCGCGTCGCTCACCGCGGACTATACGATCGAGGTCGTGGTCACGCCGCACGGGGGTGACGCCTGGAGCCGGCTGGCCAAGCGCGTGACCGGCGACGGCGACCGATGGAACGAGATCGCCGCGTTCAATCACGCGGGCGACAAACTCACCACCGAGCAGCACGTCCGCATTCCGTTCAACATCCTCCGTCCGAATCTGCAGCGCGACGTCGCAGCGGCGCTCTTTCCGTCCGACGGCAACACGGCTTCCGGGTGGCGTCATGTCGTTGTCGGCAACAGCGGCATCGAAGGGGAGTCGCTCTGGAACATCGCCGAGTGGTTCACCGGCCGCGGCGAGAACTATGCCGCCATCCGCGCCGCAAACCCGTCCCAGGCGCTCTCGACCCGCAAAGGTGACGTGATCCTCATCCCGAAGGAGCTACTCGCTCCGGCATTTCGCCGCGGCGAACTGGAGGAACGTAATGCACCGAAGACAGCCGAGGTTCGGAAATCGGAGGACGATCCGGAAGAGCGTACGAGCGCGGATGCTCATGATGCGGCAGCTTCGGTACTTGAAGCAGTGCTCCCTGTTGATGACGAGCACGTTCAGCCGTCGCTGACGTACGACCGGACCTCCGCCGAGCCGTTCGCGGTCTATCGGCTGCAAAAGGGCGAGGCTCTCTATTCATCGGTGGCCATCCGGTTCACGGGACGCGTCTATGCCAAGGACGTCGGCGATGTGCTCGAGCGCATCGAGAAGTTCAACGGCATTGATGACGTTGCCCGGATTCCCATCGGCTATCGCGTGAAGATCCCGATGTCGTTGCTGCTGCCGGAGTACCTGCCGGCGGACGACCCGGCGCGCGTGGCCAATGAACGGGTGATGCGCGAGAGCGCGATGCTGGCCGTCCGCCCGCATGCGAAGGGTCTGGCGGGCGTGCGCGTGATCCTCGATGCCGGCCACGGCGGACGGGATGCCGGGGCGACCTACGACGATGTGTGGGAATCGAACTACGTGTACGACGTCATGTGCCGGCTCAAGCGGCTGCTCGAAAAGAAGTCGGGAGCAACGGTTTCCGCGACGACGAAGTCGGAACAGGCAGGCTACGACATTCCGGATGGCGATGAGCTGGAGCAGGCCACGGACCACCTCGTCCTGACGTCGCCGAAGTACGTGATCGGCGATCCGGCCGTGGGTGTGAACCTGCGCTGGTACCTGGCGAACTCGATCTTCCGCAAAGCCATGAGGCAGAGCGTGCCTCGCGAGAAGGTTGTCTTTCTCTCGATCCATGCCGACTCGCTCCATCCATCATTGCGCGGCGCGATGGCCTACATTCCGGGCCAGCGCTACGTGACCGGCTCGTATGAAAAGAGCGATCAGGTCTATCTGGCGCGGGCGGAGGTGCGCGAGAGTCCGGTTGTGCGGCACTCGGAGAAGGAGTCGCTCGCCGCCGAGGGGCTGTCGCGCGATCTGGCGGAGTCGATCATCGACGCATTCCAGTCGGACGGGTTGAAGGTGCATCCATTCAATCCCGTGCGCGACAACGTGGTTCGCGACGGCAGTGAGTGGGTGCCCGCCGTGATCCGCTACAACCTGGTTCCCACCCGCGCGCTCCTGGAGATCTGCAACCTCGGCAACGAGAAAGATCGGGCGCTGATGAAGACAAAGACGTACCGCCAGCACGTGGCCGAGGCCATCTACGAAGGGCTCGTGAACTACTACAACGACCGCGACGTGGAGCAGCGTCCGGCGCCGGCAATGGCCAGCGGACGGTAGCCGCGCGGTGAAGCCGCACCGTCGCGTTCGTAGCGCCGTCGGCTCGACGGCTGGACCGCCGCCGGCCCGGCGGTGGTGTTGTGGGCGGTGTTGACAAAGGACCGCCAGCGAGCCGCTGGCGGTCCAGCCGTCGAGCCGACGGCGCTACGAAACATCGCGCCGCAGGCGCGGTTTCAAGGGCACGTCGGCGTGACGTGGACCGTTACCGGTGGCGCGTCGATCGTTCCACCGCCGTTCGGGCCGGCACCCTGGCAGATCAGGAGTCCTGGCTGACCGGGTACCGTGATCGTGTAGCTGCCGGCGGCTGGGATGCCGGGTGGGAGCGGGAAGATCGGCCCCCCGCCCGCGCCGAGGCCGATATCCTGACCGGCGTGCTGCACGTGAACGGGGAAGTCGGCGTCGTTGGTGATCATCGTGATGGCGCCCGGACCGGCGGCGGGGCTGATCGATTGCAGGCTGTATGACGGCCCCTGGTTGGCGCTGATGCACTGGCCTGTGAAGGTCAACGCTGACGGACCGCAAGTCCCGGGTTCGGGGCCGCCGCACTGCGGCCCGCCGATCACGGTCACGGTTTTCTCGCGGTGGCCCGCTCCGGGGTAGTAGAGAGAGAACTGCGTCGTCTGGCTGACGAGCTCCTGCTGCGTCCCCTGTGCAGGAAGGATCTGCGGCGTCGGCGGAACGACGGGTTGGTCGGAATTGAGATGGACGCCTTTGTCATCGGCCTGCCACGTCAGCGTCACGTTGCCGGGGCACTGCAGCGTGGCCGGCACGACTTCGAATTTGTGGATGAGCGGATCGCAGCCGGCGCTGGCAACGATGACCAGCGCGGCAAGGAGCATTTTGTTTCGCATGGCGTTATGGTACTGCGGCTTTGCTACGCCTGTAGCGCTGGCGGCTCGCCGGGTAGTGTCCTAATTTGCCCGGCGGCGGTTTTCGTTGCGATGCAGAATTGCCAGCGAGCCGCCGGCGGTACGAAAACAACGCGCGGCGGAGCCGCGCATATAATCCCGCCCGCTATGCCCCGCTCTTTTGAAGGCGATCACAACGCCGAAGGTCTGCGTTTCGCCGTGATCGCCAGCCGATTCAACGACGAAATCGTCGATGGTCTGCTGCGGGGCGCCCTCGGTTGCCTGGCCCGGCACGGCGCGGCGGATGACGCGGTACGCGTCTATCGCGTCCCTGGCGCGTTCGAAATTCCCACCCTCGCGGCGACGCTCATCGACGCCGGCGGCAACGACGCCGTCATCACCCTCGGTTGTCTTGTGCGCGGTGATACGCCGCACTTCGATTTCATCTCGTCCCAGGTGACGAACGACCTGTCGCGCGTCGCCGTGGCGACACGTTTCCCCGTCGCCTTCGGCGTCATCACCTGCAACACGCACGAGCAGGCCGTGGAGCGTTCGTCGGCCGGCAGTGGCAACAAGGGATGGGAAGCGGCGCTGGCGGCGATCGAGATGGCCAACCTTTGGCGCGTCCTTCACGAGGAGAATCGATAATGGGCGCGCGTCGAAAAGCACGGGAGCTGGCGCTGCAGATGCTCTATCAGTTCGACCTCTCCGGCAACGGGCCGGACATGATCATCGAGACGTTCGAGGATCTGCAGAAGTCGAAGCCGAACACGCGCGAGTTCGCCACGAAGATCTTTCGTGGCACGGTCGATCACATCACCGACATCGACGGCATGATCCAGGCCCAGGCGGACAACTGGCGCCTCTCGCGGATGGCCGTCGTGGATCGCAACATCATCCGGATGTCGGTCTACGAGTTTCTGCACGAGAGCGGTACGCCGAAGCTGGTCGTCATCGACGAGGCCATCGAGATCGCCAAGAAGTTCGGGAACGACAAGTCGTCGCAGTTCATCAACGGCATCCTCGACGGGATACTCAAACGGTACAATCTCGCCTCGTGACGAAAAACCAGAAATCAGAAACCAGAAACCAGAAGACGGCGAGCGGCCTTTTCTGGTTTCTGGTTTCTGGTTTCTGGTTTACGACCGGGGGCCGCCCATGAGCCTTCTCGGCCGTCTCGAAGACCTCTCGCTCACCGACATCGTTCAGATCGTCTATCTCAGCCGCCGTACCGGCGTGCTGGAGATCGTCGATGAGCGTGGCCGGCATACGGTGCTGTTCAACCAGGGACTCGTCGTCAACGCGTCGTCGCCGGAACATCCGGACCTCCTCACGTACCTGGTTGCGCGGGGCCTGATCCCCGAGGCCGCCGCTCCGGGGCTGCGGCAGATGGAGGAGAACGGAATCCCGTACGGAACCGCGGCGGTCGAGATGAACATGATCGCGTCGGGGGACCTCGGCACGGCCATTCACGAACGGATCGTCAGCGTCGTGGCGCCGCTGCTTCAAAGCCGGGAAGGGGAGTTCAACTTCATCCTCAGCGATCACATCGGGCCGCTCGATGTGGAATACGACGCCGATGCGATTTTCAAGGAAGGCGGGTTCCCGCCGCAGAAGATCGTAGGAGCGGCGGACGGCGAGAAGCTCAAGCCGCTGCGCGGTCTCGAGGAGTCGCTGAAGGTCGGCAAGGCGCTGCTGCGCTCCGTAGCCGCCGAGGCGCCGGCACCAACGCTCAACCTCGGACTCGGCCAGGTCAGGCCGGAGCCGGTAGCGGTACCCGAAGACAACGTCCTCCCGTTTCCAACACCCGAGGAGCGCGAGGAGCCGACGTTTGCGCCGGTAACGGATGATGAGCCGTTTCCGGATGAGCCGCGTCTGGACGAAGGTAGGTCGGACGAACGCATGTCGGACTCTCCAGTCCGACCGGTGGAAGAGGGACCGATTGGCGAGCCTGTCCCACGTGAGGCCGCCCCCCGCAAGACCTCCCCGGCTGCCGGCCAGTTCAAGGTCGCCGGCGGGCTGATCGAAGTCGAGTCGCCGGAGGCCACCTACCGCAACGTGGTCCTCTTCGAGCGAAACCCGCTGATCCGCGTCGCTGCACGGCGTGCCTTTGGGAAGAAGGGAGTGAAGATCGCGCAGTTCGGAACGATCGAGGATGCCCGGGGAGCGATCGGCGACTACATCCGCGCGAACACGTTCTTCGTCACGTATCTGGAACTGACCGGCAATTCTGATGTGCTGATGCAGCAGCTCAAGCGGAAGAACCCGAAACTGCCGGTCGTCGTCATCGACGCCGAGGCGGACATGAGACGGCGTCACGACCTTCTGCGCCGGGGGGCCGACCTTTACCTGACGAAGCCGTCGGCGGCGCGCCTGCAGCCCGGACTGGCCGAGGAGGAGCTGAGCCTCTTCGCCGACGAGCTGGTGCTCTTCGCGGAGCGCGCCTTTCAGCAGTGGGAGCAATACACGGGCGGGCTCGATCCCGACGCGGGCAAGCGCTTTTACGAAACGGCCGAGAAAGAGAACGTCGACCGCAGTTTCAGCCTGCTCAAGCAACTCATCAACGAACTGTCCAATCCGAACGACATCGGGGAGGTGTCGGCGACGATCCTGCGTCTGTCGGCAGAATACCTCGACCGCGGCGCGCTCTTTATCGTCGGCGACGAGACGTTCACGGGCGTGGCCGGGTTCGGCCCGACCGACGGCGGGGAGGAGATGGCGGCTCGGGTGCAGTCGATGCGCATCCCCCGGGCGTCGCCGTCGATCCTCAGCGAAGTGGCGGCATCGGGCGAGGCCCATCGCGGCAAGATGCGGCGCACCGCGGCGAATGTGGAACTGATCGATCGCATGGGCGGCCTTCTGCCGACGGAGGTCGTGGCGCTGCCGATCATGCACGCCAGGCGCACGATTGGTATTCTGTACGGCGACAACGCCGCGAATCGCGCGCCGATCGACACCATGACAGGACTCGAGATCTTCCTCTCCCAGGCCGGCTACGCGTTCGGCAACGCAGTCTTCGCGGCGGAGAAGGCCCAACGTTGAAAGTCCTGGTCGTCGAAGACTCGAGCTCCATGCGTGCGTACCTCACCACGATCATCGAGGGCGGCACGGAGTCGTTTGACCTGGAGATCGTCGAAGCGGCCAGCGGTTTCGAAGCGCTGAAGACCCTGCCCCATCACAAGTTCGACGCCATCCTCACCGACATCAACATGCCTGATATCAACGGGCTGGAGCTGGTGTCGTTTCTCAAGAACCACCCCGTGCACCGCTCGATCCCGATCATGGTGATCTCCACCGAGTCGCGCGAGGAGGACCGCAAGCGCGCCGCCGCCCTCGGCGCCGAGGAATACCTCGTCAAGCCGTTCCAGGCAAAGGATCTGATCGAGAAGCTGCGGCGGCTGCTGAAGGTGGCGTAGCGACGACGCCCATTCTTCATCTGCGTCATCTGCGGATGAAAAACGTGGTCCGCAGATGGCGCAGATGCACGCAGATTACAATGCCCCCAATGTCCAAAGAAGACGATCGGGCCCGGGACGAGTTCACTGGCGAGGCCGAGGAGCTGCTCGACACGCTCTCGCGTGATCTCGTCGAGCTCGAGTCGCAGGGGCGGAAGGTCCGACCCGAGGTTATCAACAAGATCTTCCGCGAGGTGCACTCGCTCAAAGGTCTGGCGGGGATGCTCGGTTTCGGGGAGATCTCCGAGTTGTCGCACAGCCTCGAGGACATGCTCGACCGTCTGCGCATGGGGAAGATCGAGATCACGAAGGATTTGATCGACCTCCTCTACGACGCGGTGGACTCGCTCAACCGGTTGGTCATCGGCATCAACGATCCGACGATGGGCGGGCTGGTCGACATCACAGGGCTGACGCGGCGCATCCATCAACTGACGACCAGCCAGCCGCGGCGCGCGCACGAAGACCCGTTCGCGGAACTGACGCTCGACGAGCAGACGAAGAAATCGCTCACGGAGTACGAGGAGCACCGCCTGCTCGAGAACGTGAAAGGCCGGAAGCACATCCTCGCCGTGGAGGTCCGCTTCGACTTCAGCGACTTCGATGAAAAGTTGCGCGCTCTGACGGCGACGCTGGGCGAAGCCGGCGAGGTGATCTCCACGCTGCCGGCCATCGACAGCAGCGGCGGCGCGGGGATCGCGTTCCGGCTGCTTTACGGATCGACGCTGCAGGAGGATGCCGTCGCCGCGCTCGTCCCCGAGGGTCAGGTCGTGTCGCTGCGGAAGGCGAAGTCGCCGGCGAGCGGCGCGCGCGAGGTCATTGCCGTCGAGGTGCCTGAGGAAGATCTCTCGCTTCGTTCCATCTCGCAAACCGTGCGCGTCGACATCAGCAAGCTCGATCACGTTATGAACATCGTCGGGGAGCTGATCATCGAGAAGACGCAGCTTGACTCGCTGACGCGCTCGCTCCATCAGGGCGAGGCGCTGCAGCAGGCCAGGCTCACCGCCCATGAGCTGACGAAGATCGCCCGCAACTTCGACCGTAAGCTCAACGAGTTGCAGAAGTCGGTGATCGAGACGCGCATGGTCCCGGTCGGGCAGATCTATTCGAAGCTCTCGCGCACGGTGCGCAAGGTGGCCCGTGAGCTGAACAAGGAGATCGAGCTGGTGCTGCGCGGTGAAGACACGGAGCTCGACAAGGTCATGGTCGAGGAGCTGACCGATCCGCTGATGCACATCATCCGGAACGCTCTCGATCACGGCATCGAGTCAGCCGAGGAACGAGCGAGGAAAGGGAAGAACCCGATCGGGAAGGTCACCCTCAACGCCTATCAGCAGGGGAACTCCGTCGTTCTCGATGTGACCGACGATGGGCGAGGCATTGATCCGGAGCTGGTGCGGAAGTCGGCGGTGAAACGCAACCTCATCGCCCAGCACGATCCTTTCGATCAGCAGCGCGCCTACGAGATGCTCTTCACGCCCGGCTTCTCGACCGCGGCGGCGGTCAGCGAGATCTCCGGCCGCGGCGTCGGTCTCGACGTCGTCAAGAAGAACCTGCAGGATCTGAAGGGTTCGATCGACATCCTTTCCGTGCCCGGAGAGGGGGCGACGTTCCGGATCATGCTGCCGATCACGCTGGCCATCATCCAGGCGCTCATCGTGCGCGCGGCCGGCGAGCAGTTCGCCATTCCGCTGACCTCGGTCGAGGAATCGCTGCGCATCTACTCGCGCGACATTCGCACCGTGGAGCGGCGCGAGGTCTTCACGCTGCGCGACTTCACCCTTCCGCTGCTTCGCCTTGCCGACGCCTTTCATCTCGACGGCCATCGCGACGAGACGCCCGATTCCAAGTGGTTCGTCGTGGTGACGCGTTCGGGTGAGAAGGTGGCCGGCATCCTGGTCGACGAGCTCGTGCGGCAGCAGGAGGTCGTGATCAAGTCGATCGGCGAACGGCTCAAAACGATCCCCGGCATCGCCGGTGCCACGGAGGTGGGCGAGGGTGAGATCGTGCTGGTGATCGACGTGGGGACGCTGATCGATCAGTTTGGCGGGAAAGCGCGGGAAGCGCGCGCGGCGGTTCTTGCTTGAAAGGCGAAATGTTGAATGTTGAATGTTCAATGTTGAGTGTTGAATGGACGGCCGTTCCTCCATTCAACGTTGAACATTCAACATTGAACGTTCAACATTCGCTTTCAGTGGTTTGACGCGAATACAAAATGTTCGAAACGTTCTTCGGCTTCACCACCAAACCTTTCGGCAAGACGCCCGATCCGGGATTCCTGTACGAGAGCCCGCAGCATGGCGAGGCGCTGGCGCGGCTGGAGTACGCGGTGGAGGAGAAGGAGCTGTCGCTGCTCGTCGGCGAGATCGGCTCGGGCAAGACGACGTTGTCGCGCGCGCTGATCGACCGGATCGGCGAGGCGCGTCCGGTGATCCTTCTGATCAATCCGCGCCTGACGCCGGCGCAACTCCTCCGCTCGATTGCCTCGGGGCTCGGCCTGCAAGCCGCGCGGTTCCGCAACGACCTGCTCGATCAGATTCACGCCAAACTGTTCGAGTTGTACGAGGCCGGCCGCGAACCGGTGTTGATCATCGACGAGGCGCAGCTCATCCCGACGAAAGCAACCTTCGATGAGATCCGCCTCCTGACGAACTTCCAGCTCGACGACCAGAATCTGCTCTCTGTCCTGCTCATCGGCCAGCCGGAGTTGGAGATCCGCCTTGAGCGGGCGCCGTACGCTGCTCTGCGGCAACGCATCGGGATGCGCTACCGTCTCGGGCCGCTGTCCCTCGACGACACGACGCGCTATGTCGACCACCGCATCCATGTCGCCGGTGGCTCGCGCAATCCGTTCACCGACGATGCCGTCCGAGCCATGTACGCCGTGAGCGGCGGCATTCCGCGTCTCTTGAACACCTTGGCCACGACCGCGTTGCTCGATGCGTACGGCGACGATGCCCGTACCATCGATTCCGCGCGTATCGCCGCCGCCGCAAAGGAGCACCGCCTGCGCAACGCGTCAGAATCGAAAGAAGAAAGGATCGACCAACCCCATGGTTGATCTCGTGAAGATCCGGAAGAAGGCGAAGAACGACCGGGGGTCGGGGGTCGGGGCTCGGGAGTCCCAAAGCCGGGAGTCGGGAGTCGGGGGTCGGGAGCCTCAAAGCCGGGGGTC
>Ga0210394_10000213_pt1 | contig 138447 bp, 128 predicted proteins | sample IncBWC12MmetaG_FD_160121 | JGI IMG/M metagenome (GOLD analysis project Ga0210394, IMG submission 160121) | Forest soil microbial communities from Barre Woods Harvard Forest LTER site, Petersham, Massachusetts, United States - Inc-BW-C-12-M | ecosystem: Environmental > Terrestrial > Soil >...
ATGCGCGGAATTATTTCGATCACCCATCGATTGCGGAGCCGGGCAGAATTCCTCCATTCCGTAGAAATGAGTTCGGATTTACGAATGGCGGGCCGGTCGTGTTGCCGCATCTGTATGACGGCCGAGATCGTACGTTCTATTTTGTGCAGTATCAGGGATTCAGGCAGGTGTTGGGAACGACTCAGGTTTTGGCTGTACCAACCGCAGCCGAGCGAGCGGGTCAGGACATCGTGAAGTACCCGGACGGCAGCACGGACACGCTGCAGGTACCGGTGAATCCGGCAATTGCTGCGGTGCTCGCCCGCTATCCACTCCCCAACGACCCAACCGGCGCGTATGGTGCGCGAACCTATGCCGCGCCTTCAAACGTGAACACGGACACGGATCAGTTTTCTATCCGCGTCGATCAGAAAGTTGGCGCGACAGGACAATTATTTGGTCGGTTCAATTACGACAATCTGACGGGACCGACAACAAATCCGGATCAAACGCTGCTCGATCCGAGCTTTGGCGTGCAGTACGTGGATCGGCAGCGGAACGGGGTCATCACTTACACGCGCACCGCGTCACCGCGCTTTCTCTGGTCGACATCGTTGAGTTTTACGCGGACGACGCCTTCGTTTGTGACCCCCAACCACACCGCTCCGGCCCTCAAGTTCAACGATGGTCTGTATGAGGCGTACAACAGCGCGGCAGGCTCGGTGATGTCAGCGTTCGGGAATTTGTTCCAGTTACAATTGAATTTTGCCTGGACGACGGCGCGACACGCGGTGAAGTGGGGTACGGAAGCTCGCCTCAATCGCGATACGACATACTTTGGCATCAGCCCGAACGGGGAATACGATTTTGGCGGCGGAACGGTTTATTCGCCCGTTTTCATCCCTTCTGCGAGTGGACGGCACGACGTTCTGCCTGGCCAGCCTCTGCCGGACACTTTGAGCAGTCTGTTGCTGGGTTTTCCGTACGCATACACTGTCGCGGTGGCGCCGTCCTACGCATCGAATGGCGCGCACATTGGGCCCGCGGCGATCAACCGGAATGACGTGAACGCTTACATCGAGGACACATGGAAAATCAATTCGGAATGGACGCTCGAATATGGGCTGCGCTATGAGCTCTACACGCCGATTTCGGAGCGGGCGTACCGAACTTCGAGCTTTCTGAATTCGTTCCCACCCGCGGGCGTTGGGCAGAAATACTTGATCAATCCGCAGCCTACTTATCAAACCGATTGGAACGGTTGGGGGCCGCGTGTTCAGGTGGACTGGAACGCGCCCCACGCGGTGCATGTGCACATGAGCGGGGCGATCACAGTGATTCCGCCTAATATCTGGCAGGACAATCTTCTGACAGGGTCAACACCTTACGTTGTTTATCCGCGCGTCAATGCAGCGCAAAACGGGGAGATTTCCTACGGGTTCCAAATCACACCGGACGAGTTGCCGCAGGTTTATAACACCGCTGGCGTGAACGTGCTGGCCAGTGGCAATCCGAAAAACGTCCCGGCGAACACGGTGATGGACGTAAATCGATACCAGCAGGATTTGGCGGCGCTGACGCCGAGTCATCAGCTCTCGCTACTGAGTCTGGCCGGGATCGACCGGCGCTTCGGCAATGGCTACTTGCAGACTTGGACATTGGGGCTGGAACGGGTTTTCGGCGGCCTCACCGCCGATGTCGCGTATGTTGGAACATCGGCGTTTCGACTTCCAAGAATGTCCTATCCAAACGCCTATCCCGGAGCGGATCCGGAATTTGCGCAGTTTACGAACTTCGACGGTAGCGGAGCAGTGACGGGGGGTTTCGGATTCGAGTCGGTGCTGACAGGGACGTCGCACTCGTCGTACAACGCCTTGCAGACCTCATTGTCGGGAAATGTTGGGCACGGCGGACCGTCATTGCAAGCCGGCTACACCTGGGGCAAGTCGCTGGATGATGTCAGCGGCATTATCGGAGGAACAGGATCCACCGGCGCCGTGACGTTGTTTAGTCCGCAAAACCCGTTCGATACTCGAGCGGAAAGAGGGCCGTCAAGCTTTGACGTGACGCACGCCTTCACGTTGAGCGCGGCCCAGGCTTTGCATTTTGAGCATTTAGGACTTCAGTCGGATCGAACCCAGCTGTTGACGAAGGGCTGGGAATTGCTGAGCATCTCGTCGATCACGAGTGGTCCGCCGTTTACGGTTTATTCGGGTATCCAGCAGACGGGCGCGGGAACGATTGGCGCGGACCGGCCGGACCAGATTGGGTTACCGGACCTATCGAGCGCCGGCAGCTCAACCCGATCGCGCGACGATTATTTTGGGCGGGCCGCAAACAACGCAAGTTTCTTTTCCATTCCCATCGGTATCCAGGGCGGGACCGGACCAAACTCCGGGCGCTTTGGAACGCTCGGTCGTAATACCTTTCGCGGCCCGGCATATTACGATTTCGATTTTGCCCTCGTCAAGACGACCCCGATTGGCCACCGAGAAAGCGGTTTGGAGCGAGCGGATCTGCAATTTCGCGCAGAGTTATTTAATCTGTTTAACATCGTCAACATGGGACTACCTGCGAACATCATCGAGGGCACAGGGTTTGGCATGATCAGCAAGACCGCCGGAACTTCACGGCAAATTCAGTTTTCGCTAAAGCTCATCTACTGAGGCGCGTCGTGCAGCACACAGGGTTGGGGGAGGACAGAAACATGCGTTTCAGGAAGATTCTGCGTTCGCCAACGTCGACGAATCACAGCTTGAACGCACGTTCTCCTCTTGTAAACGACGAGCGCAGTTTTGCGGTCCGCGGCACCTCCGAAGCCGAACAGTTCTACGAAGCTCTCAAACTCCTGAACGTCGACACCGTCCTCGTCCGCGTGCCCGAAGAGCCCCACGGCATCAGCCGCCGCCCCAGCTATCACGTCGCCAAAATGCTCTGCATCGCCGGCTGGTTCGAACAGCACAAATCCAAGCCCTAGGCCGTCGCCCGCGCTGTGTCGCACTTCCCAGTGGCCGATAATCCATTCCCTACTGGCCTTTAGAAACGGCCACAATCCGAGCGGTGTCTGGTGATGGCTCGGGCCTCGTTCCGGCAGTGCTATCTCACACACGGGATTCGGACGCCCGCCATTGACTGCTGGCACCATCCGGAACTTGTACCACAACCCCAACGGCAGGGCCCGATGGCCCCACCAGGTTCAATGAGAGTTTGCGAGGACGGAAGAGAGGCTAACTGTGAAATTCGTGTAACTGTGCGAAATAGCACAGTCGGAGCAGCGCGCACACCAGTATGCTCACAAAGCCTCAGAAGCCCTGAAAAAACGGTGGGCGATCGCCCATTGGACCATCAACATGCGAAACATCACATCATGAGGAGTTTTGATGAGCAATTTGTTGGACCTGGCAGTAAAAGCGCACGGTGGACTAGAGCGCTGGAGCAGAGTGAAGTCCGTAAGAGTTGCAGCATCTATCACCGGAGCGATTTGGTTCGTGAAGGGTAAGGGCGACGCTCTCAAAGACGTCATCATGACGATTGAGACGAAGAAAGAGCGCCTCACCACCGACTTCCCTGGTCAGGACAAGCGCTCCATCTTTGAGCCGGCCCGCATCGTCATGGAAAAAGTGGATGGGACGCTGATTGAGGCACGCAATGACCCTGAAAAATCATTTGAAGGCCATCAAAGGTCCACGCCGTGGGATGACATCCACGTAGCCTACTTTTGTGGCGAAGCATTGTGGACCTATCTCAACACCCCCTTTCTTTACACGCGGCAAGGATTCGCGACCGAGGAGATTTCGTCGATTCAGGTCGATGGCGAGACGTGGCGGCGATTAAAGGTCACCTTTCCAGATAGCGTGAAGAGTCACAGCCGCGAACAGATCTCGTGCTTTGGGCCGGATGGTCTGCTTCGCAGGCATGATTACACGGTTGATATCCTCGGTGGCGCAACTGGTCTCAACTATGCCTCCGACTACCGTGATGTCGACGGGATCATCGTGCCGACAAAGCGCCGGATCTATGCATATGAAGGGGACTACCAGCGTGTGAAGGAGCCCCTGCTCGTTGCCATCGACATGGGCGAAATTACTCTGGCCGAACAATCTCCGCGCACGCTAGCCGCGGCCCACTCGAGCTGATCACTGGGGCTCAGCAAAACTGATTCGCGGCGCATCTGTTGCGCGTACTTCGAAAAGAAAAAGGCTAATCATGTCCATCGGGACACTTTTGACTCCTCTACGGGTAGGCGCGATCCAACTCCCCAACCGCATTGTGATGGCACCTCTTACGCGCATGCGCGCTGGCGCTAACAATGTGCCCACCGCATTGAACGCGGAATACTACGCCCAGCGTTCCTCAGCCGGCCTTATCATTTCGGAGGGAACCGCCGTTAGTGCCCAGGCCCAGGGATATCCAAGTTCTCCAGGGATCTATACGGCCGAACAGATTGTCGGCTGGCGTGGTGTGACCAGCGCTGTGCACGCCCGTGGCGGTCGCATTGTCATGCAGATTCAACACAACGGACGAAACTCGCATTCGTCGTTGTTGCCGAATGGGTCGCTCCCCGTAGCGCCCTCTCCGATCCCTCCGAATCTTCCTGGGTTCACAAAGGATTTCCAGCAAGTGCCCATTGAGGTTCCGCGCGCTCTGGAGACTGAAGAAATCCCGGTGATTGTCGGGACCTTTCGACAGGCTGGCCTGAACGCGATCGAAGCCGGATTCGATGGGGTGGAAGTGCAAGGGGCAAACAGCCATCTGATCGAGGAGTTCTTGGAGGACGGGACGAACCACCGCACCGATGCTTACGGTGGATCGAAAGAAAACAGAGTGCGCATTCTCCTGGACATCGTCGACGAAATTATGGCCGCGATTGGACCCGATCGAGTAGGTGTGCGCCTTTCACCCTTCGGACAATACGGCGGCATCCGCGACAGCAATCCTCTCGAATTGTTCACGTTTGTCATTCAGGAGCTCGATACGCGCCGCATCTCTTATCTGCATCTGGTCGAGGCAAAGGGCTCCGAGATGGGCTTGACGGACGAACTCCACGAAGACGGCGTGAACAATGCGGCGCTCTTTCGTGAGGTATTTAATGGACCACTTCTTTCAGCGGCCGCGTACACCCCGCAAACTGCCGCACTCGCCATCGAACAGAACCATGCGGACGCGATTGCCTTCGGGCGTCTCTTCATCGCGAATCCGGATCTTGTGCGGCGAATCAAAGAGAGCCAGCCTCTTAACGCCTATGACCGCTCCACCTTCTACGGCGGGGGAGAGCACGGCTACACGGACTATAAGACTCTTGAGGAACCATCATTAACGGCTTCCATCTAATGCTGGACACTGCGCAACCACACCCAACAGTTGAACGTATTTCCTCCCGGCTCATCGGAGTCTGGACCCTGGTCACCTACGCAGAAGAGAAAGAAGGATGCCAAGACACCAATCCTCTTGGCCGCAAACCGGAGGGCTTTCTCATTTACACGCCTGATGGGTTTGTGTCCGCGCAACTTATGAAGCCGGGGCGTTCTGCGTTCCGCTCTCGCGATTGGCACCAAGGAACGCCGGAAGAGTACGTGGAATCCGGCTTCTCATCCGGACCAAAGGATCTGTTGGCATTCTCACAGCCGCTGTCCGGAGTATTGCCGTTAGAGATGGCCAGGAAATTACAACGCACGCCAGGCAGCTGGCAATCGTATCGAAGCAAAATACAGGAATTACCATTTGTCATTTTCAATCAACGAATGTGGTTGATCCGCAGTGACTATGGTCTCCCGCAATCGCGCATTTCGCATTTGCCAACGAACACAGCATTCATGCAAGTAGCTCCCCGCGCGATCTTCACTCAACCTGCCGATTCCAGGACTTGCAGTGCCTAGACGTTCCGGATGGTTTCTTGGCAGTTCGGAAGTGATGCCCGAACGGTCCCCGCCCTCTCATTTATCTTGCGTTTAGGTTCATCGCTATATAAAAGTCCCTGCTCAGCGGTCCGAGAGAATGACCGCAGAGCTCAAAGAGAGAAAACACCATGCGCAAAAATCGGACGCTTCTCGCAATTCTCGGTTCCCTCGCCGTGGCACTGCTCGTTTCGGCCGGTTCGTTCTCGCACGCGGCAACGCCAGCGCCGGGCCCTTCCGGCTATCGCGTCATCAAGACCATTCCCATCGCTGGAGAAGGCGGCTGGGACTACGTGACCGTAGATAGCGACGCTCGCCGTATTTATGTCTCGCACGCCACGCAAGTTGTCGTACTCGACGCGGATTCCTTCGCTGTCGTCGGCACCATTCCCGATACCCAGGGCGTGCACGGCATTGCCATCGCTTCCGAGTTGGGCCGCGGTTTCACCAGCAACGGCCGTTCGAACGATGTCAGCATTTTCGATCTCAAATCCTTGAAGACCATCGGCAACGTCAAGACCGACGCCAATCCCGACGCCATCACCTACGATCCCGCCACCAAGCGTGTCTTCACATTCAACGGCCGCGGTAAGAACACCACCGCGATAAACGCCGCGGACGGCGCCGTGGTCGGGACCCTCGCTCTCGGTGGCAAACCGGAATTTGCCGCCGCTGACGCCATGGGCAGCATTTTCGTGAACAACGAAGACACTTCTGAGCTCATTCAAGTTGACACGCAAAAAGTCACCGAAACGCACCGCTGGCCCCTGGCCCCCTGCAAATCGCCCTCAGGCCTCGCCATGGATGTCAAAAATCGACGCGTTTTCTCGGTCTGCGATGAAAAAGTAATGTCGGTCGTCAACGCGGATACCGGCAAAGTCGTTGCCACTCCCGCCATCTGCGATGGCCCGGATGCCACCGCGTTCGAACCGTCAACGGGTACGGTTTTTGCCTCCTGCGGCGACGGCAATCTGACGGTCATTCATCAGGACTCGCCGGACAAGTACACCGTCATCGAAAACGTCCCCACCAAGAAGAGCGCCCGCACCATGGGCCTCGATCTGAAGACCCACAACATCGTTCTCCCTGCGGCGGATTTCGATCCGCCCGCACCAGGCGAACGCCGCGGCAAGGTGAAGCCCGGCTCCTTCGTCCTCCTGGTCGTTGGCAAGTAGCTTCGAACCGGCAGATTCGAACCCCGATTCGAAAAGCCTTTCGAATCGGCGTCAAAAACAGAAGCGCCCCGGTGAGGAGGGTCACCGGGGCGCTTGCCGTTTGGGGGGAGTGAGGGACTCTTAGTGCACGATGCTGACGTTGTGCGCGGCCGCGCCAAACGAGAAGCCTGCGCCGGCCAGTTGCGGAACCCACCACATCTTCCGGATCAGGCCGTGCTCGCTCACCATCATGCGCTTGCCGATGAAATCCATGAACGCCGGGCTCACCTGGGTGGCCGCATACAGCGCGTTCGAATGCGAAAAGGGCCGCAAGAACGGGTTCGATTCCACGCCAAACCCTCCGGAAATCGCGCGCCGCGTGGACCACGCATCAAACGCCGCTCCGCTGGCTCCCGCTGCCGTCAGCGCATACCACAGTTTTCTTTGGCGAGGCGTTTCGCGCGGACGCGTAATCACGGGCCGAATCGGCTGGAACGGCTGCGCGGAGGGGTTCGGCTGGATGGGCTCTGCGTCGGCCGTCACTTTGGGTGTCGGCGCGGACGGCAGGGCTGCTGACGCCGTCAGCGTCGAATCTTTTCCCGCATCGTCGTTAACCGTTGCGTGAGTATCGTTCGAGACTTTCGCGCTGTCGCTGACCGCTGCGGGCGTGTCGTTGGCGACCTTCACGTTATCGTCCAGCTGCGGAACTGCGCACAGCAAGAGAAGGGCTGCGAGGACCATTTGCCACCTCAGTATCACAAGTGGTTGTGCAAGTCCGTCCCCACTCGCGATGATGGCAATATACTGCCCAAAAGGGCAAGTTACACTGGCCTATCGGTCACATTTTGGGTGGTACTGGCCTTTAGGCCATCGGTTTGGCCAAATTAGTGCCGCCGTACTATCGCAAAGAAGTGAAAATAATTGGACATTATTGGAAGTGCAATACCGCCGTTTTCAGGCTATAACGAATCCAAATCCCTGCAAAAACGCCGCCAAAGGTCCGTTTCCTGGTGCGAAGGTGTCCCTGCCAGCGCCTCCTCGGCGCTCTTGCCCCTATCGAACTTCGCCTCCGGGCTGAATGACTCTGCTATAATCGCGCGCGTGGACGCCAGCGATTCGGCGCCACACCCAAAGATGGCGGCTAACGACTCCTCCGCAGCCAAGCGCGCTCGCACTGCTCAGCGAGGTCCGCAAGCGCCTCGCTTCATCGCTATCGAAGGCCCGCTGCGCGTCGGCAAAACGACACTTGCCAAAATCCTCGCCGAGCGGCTCCACGCTCGCCGCATCTACGATTGCGAGGACAATCCGTTCCTCGCTGAGTTCTACAAAGAAAAGCCGGGCTCGGCTTTCCGTGCTCAGATGTACTTCCTGCTGGAGCGGCAGAAGCGGCTGCGCGAAGCGCTGGCGGTGGAAGCTCCCGGCCCGGTGCTTTCCGACTACCTCATGGAAAAGGACCGCATCTTCGCCAACCTTAATCTCGACGACGAAGAGCTGAAGCTTTACGAACGCTATTACGCTGCGCTCACGGCGGACATTCCGGCCCCTGACTTGGTCATCTATTTACAGGCCAAGCCGGAAGTTCTGCGCGCGCGCATCGCCAAGAAAGCCTCGCGCGACGAATCCCACATTTCCCCCGAATACATCGGAGAAGTGGCGCGGGCCTACGAACATTTCTTCTTCCGTTACGCTGCCTCGGACCTTCTGGTTATCAATACGTCCGACATTGATTTCGTCGAGCGTAGCGAAGATCTTCAACAGCTCCTGCGCCGCCTTCAGGAGCCCGTCAAAGGCACGCAATACTTCCTGCCCCTCGGCGCAGAATGAGTCTTTTGTAGCGGCGTCCCTTTCACGCACTCTGTGTCCCGGTGACTCTAGCTGGGAAGGGCAGCTAACACCTTTTACCTGAGATTTCGTTCTCCTCATCGCGACTACATCTGGTATAGGTCTCCAGCGAGATACTTGAAACCGGTATCTACGGCCACGGTGGCTACGGTGCTGCCGCGCCCCAGCTCTTGCGCCAGTTGCAGCGCGGCGGTGACGTTCAGGCCGGAAGATGTGCCGGCGAAGATTCCTTCCTCCTTTGCGAGGCGTCGCGCCATCTCGCGAGCGGCGGGTTCCTCGACCGTGCGCGCTTCGTCGAAGTCGCCGTCCGTCAGGTGGGATGGCCGGAATCCGGCGGCGATCCCCTCGACGCGGTGCGGCCCTCCTTTCCCCGTGGTGAGCACGGGAGAGGTTGCAGGCTCGAGCGCCACAATGCGCGTCTTGCATCCGGCCGCTTTCAGGGCGCGCGAAACTCCGGAGATCATCCCGGCGGTGCCTACTCCTCCACAAAACGCTGTTATGTCCCTGCCGGCTTGCTCGACTAGTTCCGTGCCGATCCCCATGTAAGCGCGGATGGCGTCCGCGTTATGGAACTGGTCGGTGTAGAAGGTGCCCTGCTGCTGCGCCAGCTCTTCCGCGCGGCGCTTCATTTGCTGGTACAGCTCCGGAACCAGCTTGCCGTCGGGGGCCGGAATAACCTCCAGGTCGGCGCCGAAAAGACGCATGGTCTGGAGCTTCTCTTTCGAGAATCCGTCCGAGGAGATGGGCGTGAAGTGGTAGCCCTTGATGGCGCAGACCATCGCGAGAGAGGATCCGGTGCTGCCTCCGGTCCACTCCACCACGCGCATGCCCGGGCGCAGGTCGCCGCGCGCCTCCGCCCCTTCGATCATCGCCAGCGCCATGCGGTCTTTGTAAGAGCCGGTGGGATTGTAGTACTCCAGCTTGACGAGCACCTCGGCCATGGAAGGCGTCACAAGTTTGCGCAGCCTGACCACGGGTGTATTGCCGATCGCCTGCAAGACCGAATCTCGAATTGGATTGCTGTGCGCCATAGTTTTCTCCCCACGCGCCCAATGACTTGAGCCCGGGGCAGCTTACGTTGGTAGGATGCACGGCAGCAAGATCCGCATTGGCGCGTCGGGAGGACGGATCGTTACACGTTTCAAGGTTTGAAGGTTGGAACGTTAAGGAGGGGGGTACACCCCCGCCCATTACATGGATGAATGTCAAAACAAAGGGGATAGAAAATGGGCAATTCAGAAGTGTATGAAAACAAAGGGGCGGCTGGAATTTGGTGACTAGGGCGAGGATCGTTACACGTTTGAACGTTAGAACGTTGGAACGTTAAGGGGCAGAGCGGAGACCCCACTCCGAGCCGCTCGGAGCGCGCGGTGGAAGCAGCGCCCCCCGGGTTTTTTGTAAGTGTTGCATCTAAAGGAGTTAGTTTTTCCGTAAGTCTTTTGTTTGCAACACTTGCTGGGGCAATAATATAGTTGACGAATCAAAGGTCTGCATATTATTGTGGAAAGGGCAAAGTACAAGTGAGTGGAAAAGAAGGAACTGCCATACACTCAGGTTCACGTTGGCACCGGAGAACCAATTGAGGAACGTGACCTAGTGGAATTTCGTCTGCTCTATCAAGGCAAACTCCCGTCCACAGGGAATACAGGCAAGCCAGCGGACGTGCATGAGATTCGTCGTTCTTTCCATCCCCAGTTGCGTCGCCTATGGTTCGTTCTTCCGCAACTTCGGCAATTGGGCGAATCAATCGGCACAACTGTGTATGGCCGCGAGATTACGGAACAGCAGATTCAAACTCCAGTCTGCCTGACGACCGAACAAGCCATGCACAAAGCGTTCGAGTCGATGGGGAAGAACTGGAATCGCAGCGGCTATCAATGCGTGCCTCTTGTGACTCAAAATCTTTCGCTGCGGTGTGCTTTGGATATTTTGCTGCTCCGACCAGACGAAAAGAGGTTCATATTCGAGCAGGGAGACATAGACGGGCAAGTTAAGACGCTGTTTGACGCCCTGAAAATTCCCAAGACATTGACAGATGCTGGAGGTTCCGCTCCCCAACAAGATGAGACACCATTTTTCTGCCTTCTCGAAGACGATAGACTAATCTCGGAAGTGCGCGTGCTCTCCGACCAACTCTTATTGCTTCCTCACGCGAAGACATTAGAGGCCAACGATTGCTTTGCCGCGATTACAGTGAGAGTAAATCACAAATCGCCCAGCACCTTCGACAATTGGTTCGCGTAGAAAAAATCCTGAATCGAGAACCGACTATGAAAACGAAAAAGAAATCTGAGTACAGCAATTTCGAGGCTCTCGCCAATAAACTCATGGCAGTTCCGCACAGAGAAGTGAAAGCCAAACTGGACGCGAAGGAACGAGCGAAAAAGCGGAAGAAATCTAAGGTTTCTTCCGCTTCGGGCCGCGAGGGAGCCTAGTTGGGCAGGCTATGCGTCGTACCAGTCTTGCCAGTGACTTCGGCATAGGTGAGACGCTTTCCAAGGATGTGAGAGGCAACGTGCTCGAATCGCAGACCATCGTGAGCCAGTTCGCGGAAGTTGTACCGGAACACCTGTTCGTCCAGATACCGGAACAGATGGAAGGGTTCCACGCTAATGTAGGTGCCTTTCAACTGGCGCTTGAACAGACTCCAAAAGTTTTCGAGTCCGTTGGTGTGAACCTGTCCGTCAACGTACTTTTCGGCGTGGTCGATAACTTGGTGCTCGAATCCATGCTCTTTGATTCCCTGATAGGACATGAGCGCATCCGTGTAGATCGCAGAGCCAGCTTTGACGTGAGCGCGGATGTTAGTTTGCAGCGCATGCTTTTTGCGATTGCCCACGACAGCGGCGCGAACCTCACCACCACGTTCGAGAATGCCTTGGACCGCGATTTTGTCTTTGGTGCCAGTCTCAGTAATCCGGCGCTTGCGCTTGTCGGCGTGCATGAATCGGGCCGCACCGCCGACGAAAGTTTCATCTACCTCAACTTCGCCATCGGGACCGCCGAGTTTCAGAAACGAACGGGTCTGCATCGCAAGGCGAATCCGATGGAGCATGAACCATGCGGACTTCTGTGTGACACCGAGAGCGCGGCCAATCTCGTAAGAGCTAACGCCGTTCTTGCAGTTCGCAATCATCCAAATGGCGACGAGCCACTTGTCGAGAGGCAACGCGGAATCTTCCATGATGGTCCCGACCTTCACGGTGAACTGCCGATGGTCATGGACGCTCTTGCATTGCCACTTCCGCTGATTCTGGAGGAACACGGCATCTTCGCGCCCGCAAGTGGGGCAGGTCACAACGCCATCCGGCCAGCGCAACTTAACCATGAAGTTGAGGCAGTTATCGGGGTCTGCGAAGTGAACGATGGCTTGCTGAAGAGTCTTTGGCTTGGCACTCATGGCGTCCCTCACAAGCCAAATAGTAGCCTAGCCCGTTTGATTTGTCAAGTATATTGTTGCCCTTGCTGGGAGGTCCATAAGTGTTGCCGCTAAAGGAGTTACGCTTCGTTCCTCAGGGCGGGTGGCGGGGTGGTTTTCGTCGCCCCGACAAGGTCGGGGCAGGCGGTCGCGAGATAGAGAGGCTGACCGGGGTTGGTGGCTGACGATCACAATTTATGTTACCATAGAGTACTATTACTGTCAAGGAAAAGTTTGGGCGACGAAAGGGTTGAAGGGAAAGGAGTTGAAAGGACGGGGGTTGGCGATGCCGGAGTGTCAGGGTTCGCTAAGCGGCTCGCGATGGCTGGCGATGGCGGCTTCCACGTCTTTCGAGAAGCCGGGATCGATCGTGGCAACGGAATCTTTGGGGAGCAGCGCGATGCATTCGGAGATGGTGCGGCGAGGCGAGGCGGCTCGGCGGAATGAAGAATAGCGACGGGCCGGGTGTCATCCTCGATGACGATTTCGGCTCCAGCGCGCACACGGTCCAGGAGCGTCGCGACGGTGGTTGCCGCAGCCTCCTTTGTCGAAATGCGAATCACGTGCTTGGCCATAGAGCGATTATACACCCAGCGGGGATGGCGTTTCGAAGGGGCAGGGAAAGAGGCTAGCGAAAAGCAGCCCCACCGTTGCAGACCCCGCAACGATGGGCCACCCAAAGGTGTTTTTCGGAATTGAGGCGCGGCCACCCGCGCGCTACCATTCCAAGTCCAGCCTCACGGAGCATTTGGGCGGTCAGTTCGCCTTGGTTTTGACCGTTGAGCGTGCCGAGAATTGGGTGTCCGGTTTGGACATAGAGTTCGTTTGATTGCGCCCGGAGAATGATCTCGTCTCTCTTGGCGCTTTTTCTGTAGTTAAGGACTACCCAGTACTCTATACCGATGCTTGCTTCTTGTGAGCCTTGGGGCACAAAGTATTCCATCGGGCGGTGATGCCGTATTTCTGAGCCGGAACCTTCTTCTTCTTCCTTTTCCTTTGGAGATTTCGACAAAAGCTTCATTAGGCGATTGCGGCTTCCCGTTACGAGCTCATCTCGCGCTCTTTCCGGATTTCGCAAGTCGATTAGCCTGAACGGAAAGAGTGGGTCGAATAAGGTGCAGTGGAGATAGTGATACAGGTTCCCGGGGCTAGGAGCCAGGCTCCCGGCAAGATCTGGCAATTTGTACGAGTAATGTCGGACGAGAGTGCCTTTTGTGAGGACGTACTGTTTTAGTCCGTCGCGAGGGCTAAGAATCTCGATCGGGCCGTGCCCCACTTGGCAGGACGGCACGGAGACCTTGCCAGCTGAGTCCCTTAGGCACAGATAGGCGTAAGTGTCTTCTTTGTAGGTTTCGTTCAGATTCAATACCCTTATGAGTGTGAATCCGACTACATTGGGGTCGTCTCGGTGTCGGGAAATAATTAAGGCATAGTCGCAGAAGGCCAGCGCGGACGCGCCACCTTGTCCGAATGCGCCAATTAGATACCATTTCTTTATCTTATTTCCCGATTGCAAGCTGAGGATGGTGCCGGGGAATTCGCTTGGTCTAATGCCTATGCCATCATCCAGTACATCTATGGTGGGTGCCAACTCCATTCCGCTAGAGTGGAGAACCATCATAATTCTCTTGTCATAGTTGTGGTCGCCAAAGTTCCAGTTGAAAAGTCCATCTTCTGGGCCTGTCATTGGTCGGCCAAACCATTGCTTGGCGGCAGCTCTCGCGCTTGATGGAGAGGGAACGTTTGGGGAAGCCCGGTCCTCGAGGACTGCATCCGTCGCGTTGGTGAGCCTCTCGGTCAGGCTACGTCCGGGTTTGGTACCGAGTCCGATGGATGAGATGTTAGACGGATTGTCGCCGAAGGCGTGCCACGAAAAGCTAAAGGGCCCGAATGGCTGATCAAGCTCTGCGTTGCCTGGATCTCCGATTTCTCGGCGGATCTCTGTTATCGCTTCGTTAGAAGTTGCGGCGAGCAGCGAATTCAAGACATCCTGAGAGTTCCGTAGTTGCATCTTCTCCCCCAAGCAAATAGCGTCAGATGAGAGGCTCTATTGTTCATCCTGTCGTCCAGATAATTTGAACTGCCTTTTCGATGTGGGTGAAATCCTTGTCGCTCGTTGCGAGGGAGGCTTTGCGGTGAGAGGCGAGGGCTGCGGCGAAGGCGTCGACGTAGGGGAGTTTGTGTTCGGCGCGCAGTTCGGCGGCGAGGCGGGTCAACTCGAGATCGACGTCAACGAGTTCCAGGGGGAGTTGGGCGATGTCTTCGAGGACTTTACGGGCGACTCCCGGGCCCTTGGCTCGCCATGTGGAATAGTAGACCTCACCCCAATTCACAACGGACATGAACAACTGGCGTTTCCCATCGACGGCCAGTCGGATCAGGTCTTCGACTTTTTCGGCGCCGGGGCGGTCTTCGAAAAAGGTGACGAGGGCGCTGGCGTCGAGGACAACACGTTTCACAGTTCGCGCTCACGCTTCCGTTCTTCGAGGAGGTACTTGAGAGCGGACGGTTCGCCGCGGAGCGAGCCGCGGAGGCTGCGGATAAATTCGGGGGTGAGCGGCTGGAGGACGAGGCGGTTTTCCTCTTCGAGGAAGGCGACCTGGGTACCTTTTTTGATGGAGTATTTGCGGCGAAGCTTGGAAGGGATGACCAGCTGGCCTTTGGTGGTGACGGTGGAGACTTCGGTTTTCATGGGGGCTCCGAGAAGGATCGAGAGAAGTATACCGATGCAAAGAATGTAAGTCAACAGTAGGAATGGCTTACGCCGTTGCCTAATGTAGGAAAGTAGAAGATGGAAAAGTGAAATTGGAAAATGGGGGGAGAAGCGAAGAGGAAGAGAGATTTCTCACATCCGCAGGCCGACCGATTCGCAGGAGCGAATCGGGGAGAAAAAATCGGCCTGCTCCGTTCGAAATGACAGGCGGGGGAGAGGGCTGGGGAGGTGGGCATGACGTTGGAAGAGGCCATGTTGGAGGTTTGGCGGCAGGCGTTGGCGGAAGGGGCGGAGAGCGGGGAGGAAGGAAAACTAGAAACTAGAAGGCAGAAACTAGAAAGCGGACAGGGAAAGGACGGTCCTAGGAGCGTGGAATTGGATGGGAAGAAGTTTGCGGTGCGGGAGACGGCGCGGAAGCGGTTGCGGGAGGTGGATTTTGTGTTTGAGGGGCAGGCTTTGCGGGGGTTCGAGCAGAATCCGAAGACGGAGTCGCGGTGGCGCAGTTGGCGCGGAAGGGGCACAAGGTGATGCAGTTTTTGGCGGCGGGGCGGTATGTGGGGGGGTGGTGGATGGGAAAGTTGTGATGTATGGGGGGAAGAAGAAAACTAGAAGCTAGAAGGCAGAAACTAGAAGGCGGAAAGAAGAAATTGGAAAATGGGGGAGAAAGGCGAAAGAGGAAGAGGCATTCCTCACATCCGCAGGCCGACCGTTTCACAGGAGTGAAAGGGAAAAGGCGAAGAGGAAGAGAGATTCTTCGCGCAGAGAACGCGCGAAGAGGCAGCGGTCTTCACTACGTTCAGAATGACGGGCGGGGAGGCGGGAAGAGGAGCGCCAATCTCCCGATTGGCGAGTCCGACGGAGAAGCGAAAAGCGGATCCCTCGGCTGCGCTCGGGATGATATAGGGCAGGAGGAGGAGGGCCGCCCTGAAGGGCGCCGCTACGGGGGGCAGGGGAATGGAAAAGAAAGAGGGCGCAACCAGCTGCGCGTCTACAAGGCGAAGGGCGAAGAAGGGCCGGGCTGAAGCCCGGCCTCTACATGGGCAGAGCACAGTCAGGAGTGACTGTGTTACAGGGCAAGGAGAAGAGCACAGTCAGGAGTGACTGTGTTACAAAAACAAAAACGGGTGGGGCGCCGAGGCGCTCCACCCGTTCTGTGATTTTGTGAAGTGAAGCGGAAGGCGGGGGTTAAGCCGCGAACCGCTGTCAATTAGAGGGGCTGTACGTTCGAGGCCTGCAGGCCCTTGGGGCCCTTGGTGACTTCGAATTCAACCGCCTGGCCATCGTTCAACGACTTATAGCCATCAGCCACGATCGCGGAGAAATGGACGAAAACGTCCTCACCGCTCTGGCGCTGGATGAAACCGAAGCCCTTGCTGGCATTGAACCACTTCACTGTACCTTGTTCTTTACTCACTGCTTTACTCGTTTCTGGGCCGCGTATGCGGCCGCACAACATTAAGCTATCTGGTGCCTCAAGTTCCGAGCCCCTCAACAGAGCCGCGGCCGTCTTCAAGCTTTGTACCACGAGGCTGCAAAGCAGCTCCGGGCACAAAAAAAAGGCCGCAAGTTTGACCTTGCGACCGCTTTACAACCCAAAGGCGATACAAGAGCAACAAACGCAAAGACAGAGTACCACAGGATTGGGTATCGCGCAAGGGCTTTTTTGTGTTCCGTTTACGCCAACACCCAGGGAGCGGGAAAGCGTTGACCGGAGCGTAACGCGGTCCTTACCATGGAGACATGACGCGACGGCTGTACATACCGGCGATGGGGCTGCTGTTGGCGGTGACTGGCTTGGCACTGGCGGGCTGCGAGGATGCAGGGAAGAAGCCGGTGCAGGCGCGGGTGCCGGCGTTGGCGCCTACGGCTGGCGCGACGGCGCGGCAGGTGCAGCAGGCTGCTCCGGCGGAGCTTGCGGCGCTGCCGCTGACGAGTCCTTCACGGCGAGCGCTGGTGTCACTGCTGCCGGCAGTGGTGGGTGGGAAGGACTACTTAATCGCGCAGGTGCAGGCGAAATTTGCGTCGGGGGAGCAGAACTTCAAGGCCGGGCATCTGGAAGCGGCGCGGAGGGATTTTGACGATGCCGTGGACTGGATGCTGGAGAGCGGGTACGACCCGAACGGCGATCCGAAGTTGAGCGAGCTGTTCCGGCACGTGGTGGACTCGGTGTACACGTACGAGTTGCAGGCATTCCGCGCGGGGGACGGATTCAGCGAGGCGCCGGCGGTGCCTGCGCCGATTGACGAAGTGGCGGAGATGACGTTTCCGGTGGATCCGCGGTTGAAGGAGCGCGCGGAGGAAGCGGCGAAAAGCATTTCGCACGATTTGCCGCTAACGGTGAACGATGAGGTGCTGTCGTTCCTGAATTTTTTCCAGACGCCGCGGGGGCGCGCGATTGTGGAGGTCGGGTTGAGCCGCGCGGGGCGTTATCGCGAGATGATTGCTCGGGTGTTGCGCGAAGAAGGCGTGCCACAGGACTTGATTTACCTGGCGCAGGCGGAGAGCGCGTTTCAGCCGCTGGCGCTTTCGCGGGCGGGGGCGCGGGGGATCTGGCAGTTCGTGGCGTATCGTGGGCATGAATACGGGCTGGCGCACACGTGGTGGATTGACGAGCGGCAGGATCCGGAGAAGGCCACGCGGGCGGCGGCGCAGCATTTGCGCGATCTTTATGGGATTTTCGGGGACTGGTATCTGGCGATGGCGGCGTACAACTGCGGGCCGGGAAACGTGCAAAAAGGAATCGAGCGCACGGGGTATGCGGATTTCTGGGAGTTGTACAAGCGCAATGCGCTGCCGCGCGAAACGAAGAATTATGTGCCGATTATTCTGGCGCTGACGCTGATCGCGAAAGACGCGGCGCATTACAACATTGTAGTGGAGCCGGAAAAACCGGTGCCCACGGATGTGGTGAAGCCGGGGCGCGCGATTGATTTGCGGCTGGTGGCGGAGACCATTGATGTGGACGTGGAGACGCTGCGCGCGCTGAATCCGGCGCTGTTGCGGCTGGCGACTCCGGACGATCCTTCGTTTGAATTGCATTTGCCGCAGGGGACGGCTGGGCGATTTTCTGCGGAGATTGCGGACATTCCTCCGGACAAGTGGGTGAGCTGGCGGCGGCACCGCGTGGAAGCGGGAGAAACGCTGACGTCCATCGGGAAGAAATACCGCGTGACGGCGGCGGCGATTGCGGATGCCAACAATCTGGAGCGCAACGAGGCGCTGGAAGCGGGAGAAAAACTGATTATTCCGGCGACGCAGCCGCAAATGGAGACGAAGCGGCGATTGGTGAGCTATCGCGTGCGACGCGGGGACACGCTGGGAGGAATTGCGGACCGCTTCAGCGTGAACTCGGAAGATTTGCGCAAGTGGAACCGGCTGAAGTCTAATCACGTCAGCCGCGGCATGGTCTTGCGCGTGTACACCATCGGCGGAGCGCCGGAGGCTTCACCCGCGCGTGCGCGCTCGAGTTCAGCAAAGAAGAAGCCGCAAGCCTCCGCGGCCGGGGCCGCCAGCGGGGCGGCCGCTGCCAGTCACAACTAACTGTATTGTTTACAACAGGTTATAACGAACCGGCGACGGTCCCCCGGCCTTCGGATGCTCGCCTGTTCGCCGTGCTGAGAAGCATTTTTGCGCCGGTGCGTGCGGAATCACGCAGAATACTTGACAACTTCCGGCGAGTACGATAACAACGGCGCAAGGACGGGGTGCGTTTGTAGAGAGCTCCGGCCGGAACAGCAACCCGCGGGCCCGTCATTTCCAGACGGGACCCAGCATTCCCCCAGGGGAGGAACGGCATGGCTTTCGAGAAGGATAATTTCGAGGACGACAACGAGCTGTCACGGCTGGAGGATGAGGAGCTGGGCGGCGAAACGGAAGAGATCGTGGAGACCGAGGAAGAAGAATTGGTGATCGTGGGTGAGGAGCCCGAGGAAGAAGCGGCGGCTCCCGCTCCGAAGGCGCCAAAACCGGCGGCCAAAAAACCGGCCAAGAAGGCGGCGAAGAAAAAAGCCGCGCCGAAGAAAAAGGCCAAGAAGGCCAAGCCCAAGAAAAAGGCCCCAAAGAAGAAGGCGGCGAAGAAGAAAAAGCGGCGGTAGGTTCATCCGACGCTGGAATGACGCTCTTGCCGGGGAGGCTGGGACACGGGTCCCGGCCTTCTCTTTTTCCGGAAGGCCCTCTCCCGCAGTGGGATTTTTTCCGCCTCAGTGATTTCCCAAGTTGAACACGCTGCTTCTCGAATCAGGAAAAAACGCGGGCCTGCGATACGCGGAGCTCGCCCGAAGCAGTAACTACTACTAAGATAAACCTGTATGTTGCAGGCGCTGGAACAGATACGGCGGATGCGGGGCGGAGCGCAATCGCACCTGATGCGCTGCTCGGACGGCTACTACTACGTGGTGAAGTTCCAAAATAACCCGCAGCATCGCAGAATCCTGGTGAACGAAATGCTGGGAACGAAGCTGGCGGCAAGGCTGGGCTTGCCGACGGTACCGGTGGCGATCGTGGAGGTGTCCGAGGAGCTGATCCGGCTGACGCCGGAGCTGGCGATGGAATTGCCACGGACGCGCATTGCGTGCCAGCCGGGCTTGCAATTTGGGGCGCGCTATCCCGGCGATCCGCGGCAGGTGACGCTGCACGATTTTCTGCCCGACGAACAACTGCGCGAGGTGGAAAACCTGCACGAGTTTGCGGGGATGCTGGTGTTTGACAAGTGGACCTGCAACACCAACGGCCGGCAGACGGTGTTTTTCGACGAAAGGAAAGTGGAACGGGACGAGGCCACGGTGCGCTACAAGACGCGCATGATCGACCAGGGGTTTGCTTCAACGCCGGGGAATGGAATTTTCCGGATGCGCCGCTGCGCGGCTTGTATGCCCGCAACCGCGTCTATTTGGGGGGTCACCGGGATGGAGTCGTTTGCGCCCTGGCTGGAGCTTCTGGAAAAGCGGCTCAGCGAGCGGATGCTCGACGAAATCGGCCGGGAGATTCCGCCGGCCTGGTACGAAGACGATTACGACGCGCTCGTGCGGCTGCTGGAACAGCTTCATCGCCGCCGGCCGCGCGTGCCGGACCTTATTCTGGAGGCCAAAAAATCGAGTCGCCAGCCGTTTCCCAACTGGATGTGAACCATGACCGAAGAATCTACCCTGGAAGAAAACAACGGGCCGGGAAGCGCGGAACGCGCCTGCGCGTACCGCATCTTGCGCTACACGCCAAATCTCGTCCGCGACGAGTGGGTGAACATCGGTGTGCTGCTCTTCAATCCACGCACCGGGGAACGCCGCCTGCGCGTCATCGAAGAGGAGGAGGAGTACCGGCGCGTGCGACGGATTCATCCGGGGGCGGATGAATTGGTGCTTCGCGCTCTTCGGGACGACCTCGAAGACCGCTTTCAATCCGCGGCTACTTCCGGCACCACTGGGAACACCGGCGACTGGCAGAGGCTCCTGGCCAAATGGGATGACACGCTTTCAAACGCGCTGCAGCTGGCGCCGCAGAAAGGCGTGTTTGCGGCGGATCTGGACGCGGAACTCGAGCGGCTCTACGCGGATCACGTTGCGCCGCAGCGCACTGCGAGCCGCGTGGGCGCGCCCGGGAGCAGAGCCAACCTGAGGTCGTACTGTTCGCAGGTCTTCCGGCAGGCGCGGCTGTGGGACCGTTTGCAGAAATCGGTGCGCGCCGAGGAATTTACGTTTCCGGGCGATCCCATGCGCCTCGATTACAGCTACCGGCGCAACGGCACGCGGGGATTCGTGCAGACGCTCTCCGTCACGCGCGCGCCTGCCGACGCCAAGCTGCTGGCCTATACCGCCGAGCGTATCAGCGCCAAAGCTTCGCTGAAGACGGAGTTTGCGGCGGTCACGGACGTCGAACTGAAGACGGAAAACGACCGTCACCGCTTCGTGCGCGACACGCTGCGTGACGTGGGGATTGAACCCATTCCATTGGAGGGCTTCGCGGTGTGGGTAAACAAGCTCAAGCCGTTGCTGCAATGAAACGGAGAAAGAATGCCAGGCTGGGTGACCGGCGGCATGCTCTTTCTTTGAAGCTGTTCGGCGCTGTACCCTTCCCCGCGTTTATTCTTCCACGGCAAGGACCAGCAACGTGGCGTCATCCTGCCAGTGATGTCCGCTAAACTCAGCCACGATCTCCAGAATTTTCATCTGCAATGCATCGGCGGTCGATGCGCGGTGATTGGTCAGCAATTGCAGCAGGCGGGCTTCGCCGAACTCCTCGTCCACGGCATTGCACGCTTCGGTGACGCCATCGGTGAACAGGACCACGCGATCGCCGGCGGACAATTGCGCTGATCCCAGCTCATACGTCTGGCGCTCGAAGACGCCGAGCACCGCGCCACCCTCGCGCAAGCGTTCGTGCGTGCCATCGGCGTGCACCACGAAGGGCGCGTTGTGGCCGGCGTTGACATACGCCAAACGGCGCGTGGGTCCCTGGAGTTGCGCGTAAAAAAAGGTGATGAAGCGGTCGCTGGCGGTGTTCCGGCAGATCAGGGAGTTCAGCCGGCCGCAGAGCAGATCCGGGGCGAGCGTGGCCGAGGAGAGACCGCGCACGGCGGCCTGCAGATTGGACATCAGCAGCGCGGCGGGCATTCCTTTTCCCGCCACGTCGCCGATGCAGATGCCCAGGGTTTCCCCGTCCAGCGGAAGAATATCAAAATAGTCGCCGCCCACCAGACGCGCGGACTGCCACGCGCTGGCGATTTCATACCCCGGCATTTGCGGAATCTCGCGCGGGAGCAGCTTTTCCTGGATGGCCTTGGCTTCGGAGATTTCGCGCTCCTGCTCCTGCTGATGCAGCAGCGCTTCTTTGCGCGCGCGCGCTTCTTCTGCATCGCGGCGGCGCGCATCGCGGCGTTCGCGCCCCAAGCCGATTTGTTTCTGCAGAATCTCCAGGAGCCGCGTGTTGGTCCAGGGCTTTTCCACGAAATCGCTGACACCGTACTGCATGGCTTCCACGGCCAGACCCACGGTGGCCCAGCCGGTCATGGCTACCACGGGCGGCTGGTCGTCGAGTTCCTTGAGGCGGCTGAGCACATCCAGGCCTTCGCGGCCGGAGGTGGTATCGCGCGCATAGTTTAGATCGATCAGAAGAACGTCGAACTCCTGGCGCGCCACCGCCGCCAGCACGTCCGCGGGCGAATTCACGGTTTCGATGCTGTAGCCGTGTCCTTTGAGCAGGAGACGCAGGGCGTCCAGGACGTCCTGCTGGTCATCGGCGATAAGTATTCGCGGCTGCATGGGTTCACGGTCCAATGAGGTTTTAAGTGTCGCGCTCACCATGACTGGCCACTCCCCGGTCTCCAGGTGCGGGAATCCATCCCGTCTCAAACTAGTGTACGCAGCCAGGCAGCCAGCGCCGCACGTGAATAACGGCTTACGTATGAATGATATGTCGGATGTCGAAGCGTAAGGAAGCGCTGCTCTTTGGTCAATACCGGGAACGCTCGTTCCGATTTCGGACACTTCGTGAAAACGATCGTGCTGGCGCAGTGCGGCAGTACGGCAGAAAAACGAACCCGATACGGTGGCCGGGTTCGTTTCATTGGTTGCTCGCCCGCAAGAGGAGAGCGTTTTTAGAGAACGGGCTCGTTCCAGTTTTCGAGCGTTTCCTTGACCTTGTGCAGGAACTGGTGGGCGATGGCGCCGTCCACGACGCGGTGGTCGTAGCTGAGCGTCACGTAGCACATCGAGCGGATAGCGATGGAATCGTTGATCACCACGGGGCGCTTTTCGATGGCGCCGAGACCGAGGATGCCGACGTTCGGCTGGCTGATGACCGGCAGGCCGAAGAGGCCGCCGAAGACGCCGGGATTGGTGATGGAGAAGGTTCCTTCCTGGACTTCCTCGGGCTTCAGCTTTTTCGAACGCGCGCGCTCCGCGAGGTCGTTCATGGTGCGCTGAATGCCGAGGATGTTTTTCTCGTCGGCGTTCTTCACGACGGGCACGAGCAGCCCCCAATCGAGGGCCACGGCGATGCCGATGTTGATCTCCTTGTGCAGGATAACGTTGGTGCCGTCGAGCGAGGCGTTGAGCGTGGGAAACGCGCGCAAACCAGCGACGGCGGCCTTCACGAAGAAGGGCATGAAGGTGAGCTTGGTCTCGTAGCGCTTTTCGAATTCGTCCTTGGACTTGGCGCGGAGCGAGGCGATTTTGGTCATGTCAATTTCGTCCACGGAATACACGTGTGCCGAAACGCGCTTGGACGCCACCATGTGTTCGGCAATGCGCTGCCGCATCGCGCTCATGGGCTGCACTTCGTAATTACCGAAGTACATTTTTTCGCGGGGCACGGCGGATTCGAGCGCCGCGTGCGCTTGCGAGCCGCCAGTTCCAGATGGTGGCGGAGGCGGCGCGGATGGCCGTGAAGGCGCGGCGGAAACGGCGGACGCTGGCGGCGCGGCAGCCGGGGCACCGCCCGCTGCGATCAATGCTTCAATGTCCTGCTTGCTGATGCGTCCGCCCGCGCCGGTGCCTGCCACGGTGGACAGATCAATGCCGTGCTCGGAGGCCATGCGGCGGACCAGCGGCGAGCTGTGGATGCGTTCGCCGGTGGAACCGGAAGAGGCCGGTGCCGGAGCTGCGGTTACCGGCGCGGATGGTGCGGGAGGCGCGGGCCTCGCTGCGGGTGCCGGAGCTGTCGCGGCAGGAGCTTTGAGGGGGGCAGGAGCTGCGGCTTTCGCCGGTGCCGGTGCTGCTGCCGCCGAGCCAGCTGCGTCAATGACGCCGACAATAGTCTGAATGGGCACGGTTTGGCCTTCGCCGACCTTAATCTCCTTCAGCACGCCGGCGGAGGGCGAGGGAATCTCCGCGTCCACCTTGTCGGTGGAGATCTCGAAGAGCGGCTCGTCGCGCTCGACTTTGTCGCCCGGTTTCTTGAGCCACTTGGTGATGGTGCCTTCGAAAATGCTTTCCCCCATCTGGGGCATTACGATGTCTACGGCCATGATTGCTCTCCTCTAGTTCAGCAGCTCATAAATCTTATAAAGTCTTTCGAATCTGGGGTTTTCCCAGCAATTCCGACAAACGATCAGATGGAGTTCACTTCCTCTACGCTCTGCACGAATATATGGATCTGCAGGCCTTGTTCCGAATGTTGCATAAATAACCGGCTCGTGTTCGTCAAAGGACCTTTCACAAATGGTGCAGGTGTAAGGCTGCGTCTGGCTAGAAATGAGATGCCCTAAATCTCGTTGGAAACAGTCCACGCACCAGTTTCCTAGAAACTGGTGTCGATCCGGAGTGATATACGGCGTCGACCAGAATCCGCCCTTGTATACATGAAAAATTGTCTGACCGACTGAAATGCCGTGTTTACAATTGCCCATACATTTGTCCGGTCGGGGTGTCATATGCCACTCAATACCGCGCCAGTTCTTTGGCGGCGGCAAAAACTTTTTTTGCGTTGGGCAGAAAATATTCCTCGAGTGTCGGTGCGTAGGGCACCGGCGTGTCCAGCGACGTGACGCGCAGCAGCGGGCCGTCCAGATCGCTGAAGGCTTTCTCGCAGAGCAGCGCGGCGATCTCGCCGGCGATTCCGCCGGTTTTGGTGTCCTCATGGACGACCAGGCATTTGTTGGTTTTTCTCACGGAATTCAAAATGGTTTCTTCATCGAGCGGCAGCAAGGTGCGCAGGTCAATCACTTCGGCTTCGATGCCTTCCTTGGCGAGGGCTTCGGCGGCTTCGAGAGAGGTGTGCATCATCGCGGCGTAGGAAAGGATGGTGAGGTGCTTGCCTTCGCGGCGCACGACGGCTTTGCCGATGGGCACGGTGTAGTCGCCGGCGGGGATTTCACCCTTGATGCGGCGATAGAGGAATTTGTGTTCGAAGAAGAGCACGGGATTATTGTCGCGCACGGCGGCCTTCAGCAGGCCCTTGGCATCGTAGGGCGTCGAGGGATAGATCACCTTCAGACCCGGCGTGTGCACGAAATACATTTCCGGATTCGCGGAATGGAACGGACCGCCGTGGACACCCCCGCCGGAGGGGCCGCGGATGACCATGGGCGCGGGGGCGTTCCACAGGTAGTGGCCCTTGGCGACGAAATTGGTGATCTGGTTGAAGGCGCAGACGATGAAATCGATGAACTGCATTTCGCAGATGGGGCGCAGGCCGAGGTAACTCATGCCGCAGGCGGCGCCGATGATGGCGCTTTCGCTGATGGGGGTGTCGATGACGCGCTCCCAGCCGAAACGCTCGAGGAGGCCTTCGCTGGTTTTGAAGGCGCCGCCGTAGACGCCTACGTCTTCGCCGAGCAAAACGACGCTGGGGTCGCGTTCCATTTCCTCGAACATGGCTTGCTTGATGGCTTCGAGGAAGGTAACTTGCGCTTCCGCTGTGGCAGCTTCGCTCGTCTTTGCCCCATTCGTCCCGTTCGTTTTGCCGTCGGCCATGGCTACCTCCGCGCCTTTCGCGAAGCGCTGGCGGCGGTCTTCACGGTTTTCTTCGCAGCTGTCTTGGCGGCCACTTTTGCGGCGGGCTTGCCGCCGTTGGAAGATTTCGCTTCGCTCGCGGAAATTCCAGTGGACGGCTGCGTGTCGCCGAAATGAATCGGGGCGTTCACGCCGCCGGAGGATTTGCCGGAACCGAATCCTGGGACGGTCCACACGGCTTGCACGCTGGATTTCGGCGGGGTCACTTCGGAAATGGGGCGTTCCCATTTCGCGCGGATCTTGTGGCACTCTTCGCCGGTGCAGTAGACGCCGGTTTCGGCGAGTTCCGCCGGGGGCATGGGGGAATTCTCCGCAAAGTCGCGCTCCGTGGCGAGCAGCGTGTTGATTTTATCCTCGATGTCTTTCTTGGATTTGGCGTCGAGGAGTTTTTCGCTCAACAGGAATTTTTCATGCAGGGCGATGGGATCGCGCGCTTCCCAGTAGGCGCGCATTTCTTTTGGAACGTATTCAGCGGGGTCGTGCTGCGCGTGGCCCAAGCGGCGAAACGTTTTGGCTTCGATCAGGATGGGGCCTTCGCCGGCGCGCGCGCGTTCGACGGCTTCCTTGGTGGTGGAATAGACCGCGGCCACGTCGTTGCCGTCCACGATGTAGCTGTCAATGCCGTAGGCTTTGGCGCGGTCGGCGAGGTTTTCGAGCGGGACTTGCTTGCGGACGGGCGTGGAATAGGCCCACAGGTTGTTTTCGAGGATCAGGACGAAGGGGGCTTTCTGGACGGCTGCAAAATTCAGGCCTTCGTGAAAGACGCCGGTGGAGCTGCCGCCGTCGCCGATCCAGGTCATGGCGACGATTTTTTGGCCGAGGTAACGGCCGGCGATGGCTACGCCGGCCATCACTGGAATCAAGTCGCCTAGCATGGAGATTGGGGAAACGATGTGCAGATCGTCGAGGTCGCCGAAATGGCTGGTGCCGTCCTTGCCCTTGGTGGGCGAATCGTATTTGGCCATGTGCTGCATGAAGATGTCGCGGGGCTTGACGCCTTTTACCAGCAGCGCGCCGATGTTGCGGATCATGGGGGCGAGCCAGTCTTTTTTTTGCAGGGCGTAGGAGGTGCCTACGGAAATGGCTTCCTGGCCGAGGCTGGAGTACAGGCCGCCGACGATTTTGTTCTGGCGGAAGAGCTTCACCATGGTGTCTTCGACGGCGCGGTTGAGGCGCATGTAGTAGTACAGGTCCAGGTGCTGCTGGCGTGTCAGGTCTTTCTTCATTGTTGCTCCGGTGGGCAGCGTTTTTGGCTGACCCGCCTCTCTTCGCTAAATCTTCAGAGGACAGACAGGAATGTCTGTCTTACTTTACGCCGAGGCAGCTACGGGCTGCCCGGCGTGTTCCAGTTGCTCAAGAAAACCGGCGCGGAATACCTCGCGCATTTCCATACCAAATACTTCGCCAAAATATTTCACGATGCGCGGAGCAACTTCCTCACGATCGACGCTGCGGCCCAACAGCTTTTCCAGCGAGGTGGGCTTGCGGTCGGCGATGCCGCAGGGGACGATCAGGTCGAAGTAGCGCAAATCGGTCGAGACGTTGTACGCGAAGCCGTGCGAGGTGACCCAGCGGCTGAGGTGCACGCCGATGGCGGCGAGTTTTTCTTCGTTTGCTGCGGCCCCGGCCCAGATGCCGGTTTTTCCGGGGACGCGCGAGGCGGCGATGCCGAATTCCGCGGTGGCGCGAATCATGGCTTCTTCGAGCATGCGAACGTACCAGGCTACGTCGCGACGGATGGCGGCCAGATTCAGGATGGGGTAGCCGACGATCTGCCCCGGGCCGTGATAAGTGATGTCGCCGCCGCGGTCGGTGGCGTGGAACTCGACGCCTTTTTGGCGCAAAACATTTTCGGAGGCGAGAAGATTTTCGCGTTTTCCGTTGCGACCTTGGGTGATGACGTGGGGGTGCTCGCAGAGGAGCAGGACATCCTCGATCGCGCCGGCTTTGCGGGCGGCGACGAGACGTTTTTGCAGGGCCCACGCTTCGGCGTAGCCGATCAGGCCCAGGTCGACTTGTAGTGCTTGTTGCATTTCGTCATCAATCGATACGGCGCGCCATTCTCTTAAAAGTTTTCAGTGGTCAGTTCTCAGTTTTCAGCAAGAAAAAACGGGATACGGAAAAGAAGTCTTTGTTCCTCACTGAAAACTGGAAACTGAGCACTGGCAACCAAGAACCGAAACCAAAAACTAGAATCCGAGAACTGCGCACCGAAGGCCATCTCCATTCCACTACACGTTAATCTGCAATCCTCTGACGCTGGCGAACGCGTCGCCCAGGCCTTCCCATACGGTGGGGTGGGCGTGCACCATGTTCATCATGTCGTCGATGGTGCCTTCGAGATTCAGGACGGTGGCGGCCTCGGAGAGAATTTCGGTGGCCAGCGGGCCGATGATGTGAATGCCCAGCACTTCGCCGAACTTTTCATCGGAGACGACCTTGATGAAACCGCCGTGATTTCCCAAAATGGTGGCTTTGCTGTTACCTACGAATGGAAACTTTCCTGTTTTCACGGCGTAGCCCGCTTCGCGCGCCTGCTTTTCCGTTAGTCCAATCGAGCCGATCTGCGGTTCGCAGTAGGTGGCGTTGGGAATACGCGTCTTCACGATTTGATGCGTGGGCTTGCCGGCGATGTGCGTTACGGCGATGATTCCTTCCATCATCGCGGCGTGCGCCAGTTGCGGCAGGCCCGCGACAATGTCGCCGATGGCGTACAAACCCTTCTCGGCTGTTTCCATGAAGTCCCCGACCTGCACGAAGCCACGATCGAGCTTGGCTTTCGATTTTTCCAGGCCGCAATTTTCGGTCATGGCCTTGCGGCCGACGGCCAGCAGCAACTTCTCCGCTTGCATGGTCTGGGGTTTGCCGTCTTTGTCTTTGAATGAGACGGTGACGCCCTTGGCGTCTTTTTTGACCGAGTCCACCATGCTGCTGGTGAAGATCTGGATGTTTTTCTTACGGAAAGTCTTGTCCAGCTCGGCGGAAATTTCTTCGTCTTCCACCGGTACCACGCGGGGCAGCGCTTCGAGGATGGTGACCTGTGTGCCGAACGAATTGTAGATGGAGGCAAATTCGACGCCGACGGCGCCTGCGCCGACTATGATCAGCGTCTTGGGGATTTCCGGCAGTTCAAGAATTGAGCGGTTGGTGAGAATGGTTTTGTGGTCGGGTTCGATTCCCGGGAGAGATCGCGCTTCCGATCCGCTTACCATCAAGATGTTTGAAGTTTCGATGAGAGTTTTCTTGCCGTCTTTTTCTACGCTGACTTTGCCCGGCGCTTCATACCGTCCCCAGCCCTGGACCCATTCCACTTTATTTTTCTTGAAAAGGAACTCGATGCCTTTGGCGTGTTTCTTGACGATTTTGTCCTTGCGCGCCAGAATATTGGCCCAGTTGATCTTCAGACCGCTGACTTCGAAGCCCAATTCCTCCCCATTTTTGAAATGATCATAGACTTCGGCGTGATGCAGGAGCACTTTGGTGGGAATGCAGCCGACGTGCAGACAGGTTCCGCCGAGATAAGGGTCTTTCTCGATGACCACGGTTTTCAGGCCCAGTTCGCCCGCGCGAATCGCGGCGACGTATCCGCCCGGCCCACTTCCGACAATTGCAACGTCGTACTTTGCCACGCGCAGTCTCCCTTCCGCAGGTGCCAGGACCGACGACCCGAACCGGTAAACCGGATGCTATCGCACCCGTGTCGCACTCGAGGCAATCGCGAGGGGTTCAGGCCAAGAAATGGGGCGTTCGTTGTTGCCAGACCAAACGCCATTCCATACGGAGAAAAAGCCGCCCGCGCGTACAGCGCAGACGGCTGCATCCCGGCAAACAACAAATTTTAACAGCCACCCGTCCCGGTAGCAACCTCGACCGGGAGGTGGAAGAGCCTACTCACATCCTATCCCCTGGGCGCGATTGAAGTCTGCGAGCGAGAAGCAGCGGATGTCAGAGTCGCCGGCGCCACGCGGAAAACGCGGGTGTCGCGGCGGCAAAGAGGATTTGGTTTGCCCGCGCCGGTGGGGAGCACGCGCGGCGTACCCTCCTGGTACTGGCCGCGTACTGATGATGCGGCTATAGTAACCGTCAAAATAATTCTTGCTTTTAATTTTACTGATAGATACAGTCGCACTCCTCATATCAATGGCCCACCTGAAATGCCTTTGCGGTTCCCCAGCCGCTCGGCGAAGGGAGGTACCGGGGCCATGCGCATGAAATCCGGAGAACGCTGGCAATGCATGAATCCAGCGTGCCAATGCACCGTCTTGGTGGAAACCAGCGGTGAAGCAGGAGGAAGCAACCCGCGCTGCACGTGCGGCAGCGTGATGAAAAAACCATACGCGCCGCCCGTTTTTCGCTGCCTCGATTTTCTGAGCGTTCCGGAGCCAGCGATGACGCGCGGCGGGATTCGGGAGGACTGAGAGATGTCTACCCGAATGCACCACCATCGTTGGGACTTGTATCCTTCCAAATCGCTGGCGGTCCGCGGAGGACTCGCGCGCACCTTCGGAGGATTGGTCAGTTTCCTTGCGGTGACCTTCCTGTGCGCCGGTTTTTACATTCTGGATGACGCCTTTGCGAATCCGGTGGCGGCGCAAGCGGTGACGCTGATCGCCGCTGCGTTCATCATCGCGCTGGCGACCATTCTGCTCTTCTATCTCCTCAAGCCGGAAAGTAGAGCCAGCAAGGAAGCCGCAAGGCAGTCGCGTCGTGCTACCTCGCGGCCCAAGCCTGAGTTCGTCGCAAAGATTCCGGTCAAGCCGCAAACTGAGGATGACGGCCAGGAGTCAGTCTACCAGCGCGTCTATGTGGACCACTCGCGCATCCGGCCCTGACTTGACGTTTCGAATCAGGCCCGGGGAATGGCGGGAAAGTAGCGCTCTTCCAAAATGAGGCGGTGGTGGATCTGATGGCCGGCGGTGATGAATGCCAGCGCGCGCACCGTGACTGCCTTCTGGCTGGCGACGCCGCGCCGCGACCAGGCCTCTTTCGGAAAAGAACGGAAAAGTGTGAGACTGGCGTTTCGCACGGCGGCAAATTCCTCCGCTAAGTCCGCAAGCGTTCGTTCGCCGAATCCACCGTTGCGTACGAAATCGTCCTGTTCGAATCCGGGAAGCGGCGTCTGATCGCCGCGCGCGATTCGCAGCGCCCGGTAGGTAAAGATGCGCTCGGTGTCCGTGATGTGACCGAGGACTTCCTTCACCGTCCATTTTCCCGGAGCATAACGAAAACTGCCGTCTCGCTCGCTGCGTCCGGAAAATAGATGGAGCATTTGCAAGCGCTGGGATTCCAGCACGCCCAGGACATCGGTCCCCGGAACCTTCGATACGTACGTGCCGTAGAAATCGGCATATTCAGCAGGTTCGGGTCTATTCATGGCTGGGCCTCTCTTGTTGCGCGGGGATTATACCGCTCGCGGAAGTGCAAACGCACTCTGAACTGAGGGGCCATCGCGCTGCACTGCATTGAAACAGTAGAGTTTCGAGTCAGGAGAGCGCAACAGCCATTTCGGCGGGCGATTGGCTGGGCTGTCGGGCAACGGCATCTGCGGCTGCTTCCAGCCGTCGATGCAAGAAGAGAGCTGAGGCGACTGTGACTATGCAGAGCGTCCATGGCAGAAGCGGAGAGGTCCAGAAAAGCTTCGGTGCGTAACGCAGCGCCATGAACCACAGCAGTGTCGTCAAAAGCCCGTACAGCGCGGAGGTGACTCGTTCGCGCTGGTTCCAGCGCAAGGAAAAGGCGCAGAGGGATTGAATCATCACGCTGAAGGGATACGCGACGACCAGATCGATGAAGTAGTGCTCGCCGGTGCCGAGTGTGGCGAACGCCGTGAACACGACGAACGTCAGCGCGATGCCGCGCTCCACGGCGGATAGCCCGCGGGAATACCACCACGCCAGCAAGACCCAGGACATGTGCAGCGAGGGAATGGCGTTTTGCACGCCCTTCACGGCGATGGGTTCGAGCAAGAGATGAGACGCTTCGGCCGTCGTGAGCGGATGCCAGGGAAAACCCTGCTGAAAAATGTGGACGGGTCCCAGGGCGGGGAAAAGATTGTAGAAGAGCATGCCGATGGGGCCTGTGATCAGGAACGCCGTCATTCCCGGAAACGCTTCCGCTTTGCCGCGCAGCAGCTGGCCCGCGTACACCATGGCGATGGGAATCGGCAGCGCGATGTACAGGGCCAGGCCAATGACTTTGAACCACGGCCACATGGCGTAGGCCTGCCCCAGGAGGAAGGCGAATTGGAGGTGAAGGCTGGCGTCAAATGAAAAAAGGTACAAGTCGAGCGTTTTGGGATGCCAGATCTGGGTGCGGTCGAGAACAACGCCGGCGAAAACCATGAAGGCTGCGAACAAAAATGAAGGTGCGAAGGCCAGCGCCAGAAGTTTTTGTTTTTCTCCTTCGGGCCACACGGCGCGAATCCCCAATACAAGAAGACTGCCGAGGCCCAGGAACGAAACGCAGCTCTCCCAATTGGGCTGGTAATGAAAATGCCACGCGCTGATGATCGCGAGGAGCGCGGCCGCCACGGTCAGAAAAACCAGGTCCAGCCAGGAGCGCCCGACGCGGAAGAGGACCAGAATCACGCTGGCCAGCGTGAGCATGAAGAAGGCGAAGGGCATCGCCGTTCCGGCGAAATAGGCGTTGGTGACCAGCAGGATCGCACCGCCGACGAGGATGACGGTCAGAAGGATCTTTGCGGGCAGTGGGATCTTCATGGATTTGGAGTCGCGCTTGGCTCACTCGTTTTACAAGGCGTCCTTGTTATTCGAACATGAATGGAGGCAGGAGCTTGGGGGAAAGCGGTACAGGTGTGCTCAAGGCGTGACGCCAAATCCTCATTCGCGTCACGACGAAACTCCGCTTTTTGTTTTGCGTCGCTTATTGCAAGATAACGCCTGCGTATGAGCACACCCAATCGGAAAACGATGCGAGTGGTTTTTCAAGGTGAGCCCGGAGCTTTTAGCGAAGCCGCTGCGATTCAGCTTCTCGGAGAAGCCATCACTACGGTGCCTCGCGCAACGTTTGATGCCGCGTTCCGGGCCGTTCCGGAGGGCGCCGCCGACGCTCTTTTGGCGCCGGTGGAAAATTCGCTCGCAGGCTCTGTGGTGCGCGTTTACGATCTCCTGCTTGAGAGCAACCTGGGAATCGTCGCGGAAACGATTCTTCCCATCGAACATCACCTCATCGGCTGCTCGGGGAGCTCCTTCGCGGACATTCGTTCGGTCGCTTCGCATCCAATGGCGCTCGCCCAGTGTGAGAAGTTCTTTCTCGCCCATCCAAGTCTAAAGCGCGTCCCTGCCGAGGACACCGCAGGCAGCGTGCGCGACGTCATCGTTCGTGGCGACAAATCGGCGGCGGGCATTGCTGGCCGCCGAGCAGCGGTTCACTATGGGGGCGCGATTCTGGCCGAATCCATCCAAGACAATGCCGAAAACTTTACTCGTTTTGTCCTGCTCATCCCCGTGGTTCGCGAAGAGTCTGACGAAAAGGGGAACTCACCTCGCTTTGTTACCCCTGCCGTGTCGGACTTGATGGCCGAGCTCAGCCTAAGGCAAATGGAAAAATTTGCTGCCGGCTCGCTTTTAAAAATGTCCATCGCACTTCGTCTTGCACACAAGCCCGGCGCGCTTCTCGCCGCGCTAGAGCCCTTTGCACGCCACAGCATCAATCTGATGAAAATCGAAAGTCGCCCGATTCACGGCAGTCCCTGGGTCTACCAATTCTTTCTTGATCTCCTGGCCGAATCGCCGGACCAGCTCCATGCCGCCTTCGGAGAAGTCCGTCAGGCCACGAATTTTCTTCGCATTCTTGGCTTCTACCTGGTCGCGAAACAGGATTCATCGCAAAAATAAAAAGGCCGGCGATTGCGCCGGCCTTTATTCGTTACCTCTTTAGTTCATTGCTTCTCTTCTGAGGTCATCAGCAGTAGCTGCATTCGGGGTCGCCCATGGTGCCTGCCATGTCGTCCTTCATGCGGCGCAGACGGCGGCCGAGGCGCTCGGCGAGCTGATGACGCGCGCGCCACAGGCGTGCCTTCAGCGTGTTTTCCGTGACACCGAGTTTTTTCGCGGCTTCACCAGTGGAGAATCCCTGCACTTCGCGCAGGACGAAGGCGGTGCGGAGGAGCGGCGAAAGCTCGTCGAGATTTTCGCTGATCATCTCGCGAATCTCCGTGCTCTCGAACACCTGCTCCGGGTTCGGGCCATCATCGGCGAAGCGTTCCGCTGCCGGCAACTCGTCTTCGCGCGGCGTCTCGTCCAGCGAAACCGCCGGGCGGGCCTTCGCGCTACGCCGCCGCATGAGCGCGGCGTTGATGACGATGCGCGTCAGCCAGGTTGAAAACTGCGAACGCCCTTCGAAGCGCTTCAAATTACGGTACGCCGAGAGCATGCCGTCCTGCAGCGCGTCCTCTGCATCTTCCGTATTTCCAAGCACCCGCAGAGCGGTCTGAAACAACGGCCGCTGGTAACGGCGGAAAAGAGCTTCCACCGCTTGCTGATCGCCCCGTTGACCGGCGCGGATCAGGGTCTGTTCGTTGAGCTGCGTACCCACTGCCACTTGTGTTGCCATTGTATTTCCCCCCAATCGAAACAAAACTTTTTCATCGCTTCGAGAGTGCAGAAGCTCTTTTCCTCTTAGTGCACCGGCACTCCGCCGGCTCGCGCTTTCGGCTTCTTCATCATCAACAAAACTGGGATCACCCCCAGGAAGACGACGCCGAGCATCTTGAAATTGTCGATAAACGCCAGCATCAGCGCTTGCCGCTGAATCGTGTTGTAAATCATTCCGTGCGCTTGCGCGGTGGCGTGCGCCGCGGTCGAGCCTGCCGCGACCAGCTTCGTTTGCAGGCCATTCATCGTGCTGTGATACGCCGCGCTGTAGTCGTTGACCCTCTCCGTCAGCCGCGTTTGGTGAAACTGCGCGCGGCGGTCCAGCATGGTCGTCACCGTGGCAATTCCCACGCTCGCGCCGATGTTTCGCGCCAGGTTGATGATCCCCGTGCCCATATTGGTTTTTTCCTTCGGCACGTACGCGAAGGCCGCCACGTTGATGGGGATGAACAAAAACGCCAGCCCGAAGCTCTGCAGCATGCGCGCGCGTACGGCGTGGCCGTAATCCAGGCCGAGGTCCCATCCCGCCATCACAAACAGCGCCGAAGCCGAGACGATGCAGCCGAAGGTGATGAGAATTCGCGTGTCCACCTTTGACACGAGAATTCCCACGACCGGCATCATGCACATGATCACCGCGCCGCCGGGCGAGAGTGCCATTCCGGCAAGCTGCGCCGTATATCCCAGCAACTCTTGCAGCATCTGCGGGATCAGCACGGTGGTCGAGTACAGCACGAAGCCGAGGAAGAACATGGTCATCGTGGAGATGGCAAAGTTGCGGTCCTTCAACATTTTCAGATCAACGACTGGTTCCTTCTGGCGCAATTCCCAGAGGATTCCGCCGATGATTCCAACGATCATCAGGGCAAAGAATATTCGGATGAAACCCGAGGACAGCCAGTCGTCGCGCTGGCCTTTGTCCAGAATGATCTGCATGCTGCCGAGGCCCAAGCTGATCAAGCCGATGCCGATATAGTCGATGCGGAATCCCGCTTTCAGATTCGCCTTTTTCATATAGGGCGGATCGCTGACCAAAAAGTTCGTGAGAATCAGCGAAATAATTCCGACCGGCACGTTGATGTAAAAAATCCATCTCCAGGAAAAATTGTCCGTAATCCAGCCGCCGAGCCACGGCCCAATCGTTGGCGCTACGACGACGGCCAGACCATATACAGCAAATGCCATGCCACGCTTCTCCAAAGGGAACGTGTCGTTCAGAATAGCTTGCTCGCTGGGCTGCAAGCCGCCGCCGCCGACGCCTTGCAAAATGCGGAAAATCACCAGCACGCCGAGGCTTGGTGCCAGCCCGCACAAAAACGAGCTCACGGTGAAGATCGCGACGCAGGACATGTAAAAGCGCTTGCGCCCGATCAGGCCGGAAAACCAGCCCGAGAGCGGGAGGACGATGGCGTTCGAAACCAGATACGACGTCAGCACCCAGGTGGATTCGTCCGCGCCCGCCGATAAGCTGCCGGAGATGTGCGGGAGCGCGACGTTGGCGATGGAGGTGTCCAGCACTTCCATGAAGGTCGCGAGCGTCACGGTCACGGCGATCACCCAAGGGTTGATCGACCCGTCCGGCATCCGCAGCTTCGATAGAATTCGCTCTCGCATCGTGTTCGAAACTCTGGCTCTGCTGTTTCTACGTACTACCCGCGCAATCCGTATCTTTATTCCGCGTTATTTCGTAATTCGTCATTTCGTAACTACGGTCGCGTCTACGTTCATCCCCGGACGCAAAACCGCTTTGTCGGCAGAAATTGGATCCAGCACGATTTTCACGGGGATGCGCTGAACGACTTTCACGTAGTTCCCCGTGGCGTTTTCCGGAGGGAGCAGGCTCAGCACCGAGCCGGTCGCGCCAGCGATCGAGTCCACATGCCCGCTGAAGGTTTTTCCGTAGGTGTCCACTCTCACTTCGGCCTTTTGGCCGGGCCGCATCTTTTTCAGCTGCGTCTCTTTGAAATTTGCCGTCACCCAGACGTCTTGCAGAGGCACAACTACCAGCAGACCTTGTCCCGCTTGCACGATCTGGCCGACTTCGACCTGCTTGTGCGTAGCCACGCCGTCCACGGGCGCGGTGATTTCGGTGTAGCTCAAATTCAATTGCGCCGCATCCAGCGCCGCGCGCGCTTGCTCCACTTTTGCGAGTTTCGCCTGCGCGTCCGCGGTTTTCATGCTGACCTGCTTGATGTCCGCCTGCGCCGACGCCACTCCCGCTTGGGCTTGCTCCACTTTCGCTTTTGCGGAATCGCGCTGCGCTTTGGAAACTTCCACGTTGCGCTTTGCCTGCTCCAGTTTTTCCTGGTCGGCTTTCAGCGCGCTCGCGGTAGCATCGGCATTCGCTTGCGCTGCGTCGTACTGCTGTTTGGAAATTTCACCTTTCTCCATCAGCGGCTTGTAACGCGCGAGATCGTCCTTCGCCAGCTCCGCGTTCGCGCGGCTCTTCTCGATGTTTGCCTGCGCCCATGCCAAATCCGCCGTCTGCGCTTGTTCGTAGGTGGCCTGTGCGCGGGCCAAGTCCGCGATGGCTCCCAGCAATCCAGCGTCGGCGCTCGAGTTTCCGCTCGCCACGTTTTCCCGCGTCCGCGGCACGTCCACTCCCGCGGAGCGCGCTTCGCTTTCCGCCAGCGCAAGCGACGCCTTCGCTTGATCGAGCGCCGCCTGATAGTCGCGCGGGTCAATCTTCACGAGTACTTGGCCTGCCTTCACCGCCTGGTTGTCGTCCACCAGAACTTGCGCCACCCGCCCGTAGACTTTCGAAGCCAGCGGCGTAATGTGACCGTCCACCTGCGCGTCGTCCGTGGATTCGCGGTTGAAGTAGTAAGCGAAGAGCGCAACGATGCCAGCGAGCACCACGGCTCCGCCCGCGATCAACAGCCGCCTTACTTTGGGATTTGCCAGCCCCTTTGGCGATTCTTCCAGGGACAGCTCTTCCGTATCCGTAACTGGCGGCACCTTAGTGGCATTTTCTAATCCGACTTCGATCTCAATGCTCATCATTCCCTCGTGGTCACTTCGAGTACACTTTTTCCATCTGTCCGACCGACCGCGCCAGGTCGGCCCGCGCCTGATTGAAGCGATACAGGGCGGCAATCTGGTTGTCGTTGGCGCGCGACAGCGAATCCTGCGCCTGGATCACTTCGATGTTGTTGGCCACCCCGGCCTTAAAACGATCGCGCGCCTGGTCTACTTCTTCCCTCGAAAGCTGCACCCCCAGGTTCGCCACTTGCACTTCGCTTCGCGCCGAACTCAGGTTGAGCAGCGCGGTCTTCACGTCCAGCGCGATCTGGTTGCGCAAATCCTCTTTCTGCTGCTCCAGAGCTCGAATCTGCAAATCCGCGCGAACAACCTCCGCGTGAATCCGTCCCCCGGTAAAGAGCGGCAAATCCACGCTGGCTTCGTACGTGTAGGTTGGCAGCGTGGTGTTCCCGGACGTGCCCACATACGCAAAATCGCCATCGAATCGGACGGACGGGAGCCGAGAATCCTGCGAGGCTTTTTTCTGAAATTCCGCGGACTTGATTTGCGATTCCAGCGACTTCCATTCCTGCCTTTCGGCAAGAGCGGCTTCGATGCTGGGCTCGACTTCCGGCTGGGGCGTGTCGAAGAAGCTCAGTGAATCCCCCAATTCGATGCGCTGCCGCGGATCCAGATTCAGCAGCTTGCTCAAACCGAACAGCGAGGTCTCCCGGTCGTTTTGCGCTTCGATCAGCCGCTGCTTTTCGTTTTGCAACTCCACGTTGGCGCGCAATGTATCAATTCCCGTCCCCACGCCTTCCTTCTGCAAATCGGCGGCCTGGTCATACAACGCCTGGGCGAGGTCCACGCGCGATTGCGAGGCTTCCACATTGGCCATCGCGCGCAAGGTCCCGATGTATTGCGAAACCACCAGGAGAATGACCTGCTCGCGCGTCGAAAGGCTGGTGGCCTTGCTCGCGCCTACGGTGCTTTGAGCGGCCTGATACCTCCGCCACAGCGTCAAATCAAAGATCGTCGCGCCAACCGTCGGGCCAGCGGAGAAAACTTGGTACGGTCCAATCGTCTTTGGAAATCCGGGGAATGGACTCCTTCCTCCAAACTCCGCGAGCAAGTTCACTTTCTGCGCTTCATCGGAAATCTTGGCGTTTACTTGCGGCAGTAAGTCGGCGCGCGCGATGTTTTTGTCCTGTTCGCTCTGCGCGGCCTGCAAGATCGCGATTTGCGCGGTAGGGTTCTGTTTCAGCGCCAAGGCAACGGCCTGGTCCAGAGTCAGTCGCAGCAGCTCTGCGGGAGCGTTTCCAGGCAACGAATTTTGTTTGCCAGTGGATTGCGCTTCGGTCAGCGACGGCCTGAGTAACAGGCTGACTAGCAGACTGAACAGCGCGATATAAAAAATGATATGCGAGCCCTTGCGCCCTTTCCCCGCATTGCCAGCACCTTCGCTACCCACGATTTCCTGCACAATCGCTTGATTGAGGCATCCCTCGGCGATCAGTTGTCCGCCTTGGCTGTGAATTTCTTTCAGCAAGACCTTTCCGGCGGCATCAATAAAACTCACGCCGCAAAGATTTACGTGGAATTTTTCCTGCGGTGAGGAGGTGCGAAGCTCGCGCCAGCACTGCTCGAGTGCCGCTACCCACGGCCCCGCCAGACGACCCTCTACACTTAGGACCGTCTTCCCACGTTTTTTATCAGTAGTTACTCTTAGCATTGACTCCGCCCCGCTTGCCGCTTGTATATGCATGACCATCACCATCCGATGTGAAATTCCATTAATCCGTAAGCATAAGTAAAATAGAGCTTTAGCAAGATATTGAGGGATGAAGGCAAGGCTTTGTGTGACTGTATATGGTCAATAGACTGCGTATGGTCTAAATAATAGTGACCAAATAAGGGCATATTATCGGGCTGTTCTGACGACTTGCCCATTTGTTACACGTCCAACCCGAGCTTAGTTTCCAGTTTCGACGAAATGGTCGACGCGCAGCCCCCATGGGCCAGGGCTACCAAGGATCCAGGTGCACGAGCGGTTCTAGAATCTTGGTGTCCACCGGCCCAGACGGCTCGTCCGTGCAAACGTTCTTGGATGTAGGTCTTCTCGAGAAACGCCCGCGCCTTCTCACCCATCAGTGTGAAGTGCTGCGAAGCCTGCTCGTACTGCACGCGCCTCTAGATATTGCCGCTCGTGGCGGACCGCTTCGTCGCGAGGAATGACATTACGACTGCCGGCGGATCGATCGAGCCGGATTCTTTACCTCTTCACCGCGATCGCTTGCAATTCGAAATGTCCGCCGCGCAGAAGCGACCCGGCGCCGATGAATTCCCGGGCTGGATAGTCCTTGGTCGTGAAGTAAGTCTTGTAAATAGGATTGAATTTGTCGAAGAGCGACAAGTCTGTGCACGCGATCTGCACGTAGACCAGATCGTCCATGGTCATGCCTGCCGCAGCCAGCACGTCCTTCTCGCTGTCCAGCAAAAGCTTGATCTCGTCCTCAATTTTCTCTGGCGGTTTCCCCGTCTTAGGATCCAGACCGATTCGTCCCGCCAAATACAGTGTGTTCCCCGAGAGGATTCCATCACTAAAGGGCGCCTCCACGGGTCCACCTTGTAGCTTGATGACCTTTCTCGCGGGTTGAATCGTAACCTGCGAAAACGCGCCATGCACGGTTAGAATTCCGGCCACCGCCAGGATCACCACCAGGAAACCGATGCGACGATTCATGATCTGCCTCCATTCGAATGACATCCTCGGTATGCCGCGCGAGTGTAATCCCCAAAATGCAGTTCGGCAAGCGGGGCCCGCACAACCGGCAACGATGCACACCAAGCTAAAACGAAATGAAGCCCGTTCGAATGAAATACAGGGAGGTGAGCCCCACAGCCAGCCAGAGAAGCACGCCTTGAAGCAGCGGGCGCCAGCCCACTTCTTTCAGAGTGGAGCGCGAGATGCCGCTGCCAATGAGGAACAGCGTTGCGGTGAGCCCGAGCCGGCCCAGCGTGAAGAGCGATGGGGTGACGCGCGAGAAGGCAGATACGTAGGTGTTGATAACCGCGGCGAGTAAGAAGAAAAGGATGAACCACGGGAATTGAATGCGAGAGCGGTTGTGCTTGATGGCCGCGGTGGCAAGCGCCAGTGGGACGATCCACAAGGCCCGAGCGAGTTTGACAGTAGTGCCGATGACCAAAGCCTGCGTGCCGTACTTCGCGGTGGCACCGACGACGGAACTGGTGTCATGAATCGCGAGCGCGGCCCACAGGCCAAACTGAGTTTGCGAGAGATGCAGCGCGCCTCCGATGGCAGGAAAAATCAGCAGCGCCACGGAGTTCAAAATGAAAACGGTCCCGAGCGAGACCGCCATCTCTTCTTCATTGGCTTGCAAAATGGGTCCGACGGCAGCGATAGCGCTACCACCGCAAATCGCCGTGCCGGCAGTAATCAGAAACGAAGAATTGCCACGGACTCGCAGGAGCTTTCCGATCGCCAGTCCCAAGAGAAGCGCGAAAGTGATTCCGAGCGCGGTATAAAGAAAGCCGCTGCGCCCCGCTTTCAGGACTTCGTGCAGGTTCATACCGAAGCCAAGGGCCACGACGGAGCCTTGCAGAAGTGTGCGCGCGATTCCCCGGCTCTCGTTGATGTAGGGATGCGGGAAACTGAGGCCAAAGAAAATCCCGAGAGTGAGCGCGAGCGGCGGAGAGATAAATCCGCTGAAGGAAAGAAGGAGACCGGCAATGAATAGGATTTTCGGGAGAGTGGGCATCGACCGCAAAGAGAATATCAGGCCAGGAACAAGTTGAGCCAGAAGCTGTACAAAAATTGCGCAACCGTTTACTGCGTACTTAGCCGCGTTTCGGCGGGCCTTGCTTATTTCTGTTTTTGTGCGGGCTTGGCCGGCGCTCCCGATGGAGGCGCCGAGACAGTTGCAATAATTTTGGCGGTGGCGGCCTGGCTGATCTTGCAGCCGCGGTCGTAGATGCGGCATTGCGCGAGGGTGTAGGCGCAGCCGCAAGTGCAGGTTTCCGCGTTGAACTTGTGGAGCACGACGGTCTTTTGTACGGGCGTTAGCTTGGATAGGTCAACGCCGGGGAGCTCGCTGGCGCGGTCGGCGTGCTTGAGGAAAATCTCGCCGGTATCTTCAAAGGTTTCCACCTTGACGTTGCCGATGGGCAAACCGAGAAGCGAACGAATTTCCGCTTCATAGAGAACCGGATCGCGGAGGCCTTCGTGTTTTTGAACCACCCGGCCCTCGGAATCGAGCATGAACAAAGTCGGGAGAGCCGCGATTCCGCCATACTGGATGCGGATATCATCCGTGGCCAGAGCGACTGGATAGTTGATTTTGAATTTATCGACGAACTTTTTGATCTCGTCCTGGTCGTCGTCATCCACCACCAGGCCGAGGATCTGCAGGTGATCCTTGTATTTATTTTGAAGCTCGATGAGGTCGGGGATTTCGGCGCGGCACGGTCCGCACCAGGTGGCCCAGAAATTCAGAAGAACGACTTTGCCTTTGGATTCGGCCAGGGTAACGGGCTTGCCATCCAAGCCCGTAAGTTCAAAGTCCGGCGCGGGATCAGGATTGCGGACAAAGCGAATCGTCGGCTGATCGGAATCCTGTGCAGCCGAGCGAGAAGGAATGAAACAAAGAAGCGACGAAGTAACGAAGCAAAGAGTCAGCCAACGGTGGATAGCGCGTCTCATGGTGTCATCTATAGGAGAGCACAACGCGACGGCAACGCCAAGAGGATGCGCGGATTCCTGGTTAATAGCTGAACTTTCCCATTTCTCCAGAAGCCCGCTTTCGAACGAAACCGCGCCCTGAGGCGGCCGCGGTCCTTTATGTCATCACATCTTTACGACATTGTGTTTCTACGGCCTCGCATTTGGCGAGAAAAAGCCGAGCGGAAGATCGCGCGAAGTGCGCAGTCCCGCCGCTGCGTCGAGGATCGCCGGAATCGAATTCACCACGACCGCAGCCGTGGCGATGTCGCCATGCGTCCCGCCGGGGATCGTCAAGCTGATGCTCGGATGACCGGTCAGCGAAATCGTGTCCGCGGGATCTTTCGCGCCGACGTACATCTGCAGCTCCAGGTACACCAGTTCCCTGCCTTCTTTCGAAACGCCTCGCGCGATCTGGTGTACGCCCGATGCCTGCCCAGCCTCCACAGCCAGATATTCGGTCTGCACGCGCTCGCCGGCGATCCTCGGTTCAATTGTTTCGGTGATTTCTTCCACGGGCAGGTTCAAACTGTCCGCCACCATCGCCACGGATTCCGGCAACCCGACGTGTTTGATCACGCCCGCTTTCACCTGTGCGCGAAATTCCTCGACGGACATTCCCGCGCCGATTTTCTTTTGCAGCGGCAGCCGCCGCTTGGATGCGTCAACAATCCGCAGCGCCTTGGCATGTTCGATGCGCTGCGAAACCGCCGCCAGCGTAACCACTAGTTTGTCCATCACAAAGCCAGGGTTTACGCCCGTGCCCACCAGCGCCACGCCCCATTCCTTCGCCGCAGTATCCAGCTTTGTCGCCAGTTCCGGATGCGTGCGGAACGGATACGACAATTCCTCGCACGTCGAAACGATGCAGGACTCCGCTTCCAGGCAGAGCAGCAACTGGTCCATCACCTTCGGGAGAAACGACGACGTCGAATGGATGACCACGTCCGCCGCCTGCTCCAACACTTCCTTGGCGTCCGGGGAAACCTTTACGCCCCAGGGTGCGTCCTTGGCGCCGACCACTTCGCCCAGGTCGCGCCCTACTTTCGCCGGGTCCGTGTCAATCGCGCCGATGATTTCAATGGCCTGCTTCTCCCGCATCAAGCGCGCGATGGACGCCCCAATCGGGCCGACACCATACTGGATCACGCGAATCTTTTTCTTCACGTTGCTCCCCGTCTCTTTGCGCGGCAAGCGCACACACTCGCATTTTCGCTGCAAAGGAAACCCCTACGATAATGGAATTTCACACGACGTTCAACGACCAACCGCAGCGAAGTTCAGCCCACGCTGGCCCGCACGGGGGCGATTCGGATTCACTCGAGGCAAGCCGTCACTTTCGAACCCCGAATTCTTGCTGGCGCGGAGAATGCGCCGCATAATGGCTCGTACGAACCTCAGCGAATCTCGGAGGGAACTGCCATGCCGGCAAAAAAACTCAGCGACACCGAAATCAACGTGCTGCTTCCCAAGGCCAAGGGTTGGAGTGTGGTCAACGGCAAACTGCATAAAGAATTTGCATGCAAGGATTTCGTCGCGGCGTTCGGCAACATGACGCGCGTGGCGCTGGTCGCGGAAGCCATGAATCATCACCCCGAATGGTTTAACGTTTGGAACAAAGTCGTGATCGACCTGACCACTCACAGCGTGAAGGGCATCAGCGACTATGATTTTGTCCTGGCGGAAAAGATCAACGAAGTCTTTGTTGCCTGATCCTTCCGCGCGGAAATCACCATTCCGAGGATGAACGCCCCCAGTCCATCGCAAAAATCCAGCCGCGGCTGGATTTTTCTTCTGGCGCGCTGGGCCGCGGCACTCTTGATCCTCGGGCTTCTATTGCATTTTCTTCCCATCGCGCCGCTGCGGACCGCGCTGTCTCGCATTCCACTCACGCGGTTTATCGCCGTCCTGCTGATCTACCTTGTTGCCCTGACGGGAGGCATCACCAAGTGGCACACGGTCGTCAATGCCGCGGGCGCAAAACTGAATTTCGCCGTTAGCGCGCAGTGCTACACCAGCGGCCTTTTTGGAGCGTTGTTTCTTCCTTCGATCATCGGCGGCGACGTTGCGCGCCTCGCCGTCGGCATTTCCCACAGCCCGCGCCCCGCCGCAGTAATCACAGGAAATGTCGCCGACCGTTTTCTCGACGTTGCTGCGCAACTAACACTAGTGTCGCTGGGCCTGATTCTGCTCCCGGGTTCCTTGCCCATCGCACTTCAAGCGCCGGCGCGGCACGTGCTTATCGCCGCCGTAATTATAGCGGCAGTTCTCCTCACGCTCCTCCTCGCTTTGCTCCGGCCGCTCCTGCGAGGCCGCTCCAGGCGGTTCCGCAGGAGGCTGGCGCAGCTTCGTCACGCCATCCGCTCGGTGGGACGCCGCCCGCACCGTTTGCTCTTTGGCTGGCTGATGGGAACTTGCGTTCAGGGAACTTATATTGTGCTTACCGGTGTTCTCGGTATTTCCTGCGGTCTCGTGCTGCCGCTCCGTGTATGGCTCTTTGCCTGGCCGCTCTCCAAATTTGCAGCCGTCATGCCCATCACCCAAGGCGGCATTGGCGTTCGCGAGGCGGCCCTGGTCGTACTCCTTGTGCCGTTTGGCGCGCCCGCCTCGCAAGTTCTCGCCACCGGCATCGTGTGGGAAGGCATCATCATCGCCGGCGGGCTACTGGCTGGACTAACGGCTTTTCTCTTACGCCGCGCCGAATCTCGTCCTCAAAAGTCGTAGCGTCCCCGGTACAGTATGTGAACGTCCGGCAAAATCTTGGGCCAGAGCGGGGTGCGACGATACCAGGGTTCCCTAAGCCCTCCCCTTTTCGATTCAGGAACGCCTTCCTAAGCCCGCCTCTTTTTGCCGTTGACATAGGCAATTCCTGGTGCTACAAACCGCAGAAAGACAGGCCCTTTGGTGGTGAGTCTCCTAACGTATTGCAAGCGCAGTTCGCGAGTGAGGCCGCAGACCTGCCTGGCAGGGCAGGCCTGCTGAGCCGCTAAGGGATTGTCATGCAACACCCCACCCACCCCGGGAGGTGAGAACGTACCTGTTTTCACCTCCTTTTTTATTGGGGGAAAGCCCCTGAAATCGCGCGCCACGGTCGAAAGTAGAACGGGAGCCCCGCTCCTCCTCCATGGCTTTAGTACCGCGTCCAAGCCCTTGCAAAGAGCCCTGCTGGGCTAGAATGGGCCCCTTAGCCTTTGTTCCTAACATGACAACCCAGCCGCCCCCACTTCTATCCCTGGAACACGTAACCGTCTTGCGCGGCACTCGCGAGCAGCGCCCCGCCCTCGACGACATCACCCTGCAGATCGCTTCCGGGGAGCACGTCTGCATCCTGGGCCCCAACGGGTGCGGCAAGTCCACCCTGATCAAGACCATCACCCGGGAGTGCTATCCCCTGGCCCACGAGGGTTCCTCAATCACGATTCTGGGGCGCGAGCGCTGGAACATCTTCGAACTGCGTTCGCTTCTGGGCATTGTATCGCCGGACTTGCTGGCCTCCTGCACCACGGACGCCACCGGCCGCGATGTGGTGCTCTCCGGTTTTTTCAGCAGCACGCGCATCTTTCCTCACCATCATCCCGATCCCGGGCATCTTGCGCGCGCGAACGAAACGCTCACGCGCCTCGGAATCGCGCATCTCGCCGACCGGTCTGTCGCGGAGATGTCCTCCGGCGAAGCCAAACGCACGCTGATCGCGCGTGCCCTGGTGCACGATCCGCAAACATTGCTCTTCGACGAACCCAGCAACGCCCTAGATATCGCCGCGCAGCTGCAATTGCGAAGCACAATGCGCGAGCTTGCCAAGTCCGGCATCGGCATTCTCCTCGTCACGCATCACGTGTCCGAAATCATTCCGGAGATGGAACGCGTCGTTCTCTTGCGCGAAGGCCGCATTCTCGCCGACGGGCCGAAATTCTCGGTGCTGACGGAGGACCATCTTTCGAATCTGTTCGGCGTCGCCGTCCGCCTGGGCCGGCAAGACGGATTCTTCCATCTTTACTAAACGGAAGCGACAGCGTGTCTGTGTAGAAGTTGGGTTGGGCCGCGTTCAGCTGGTCTGCGCGAGCTCGTACAAGAACTCGACGTGCGAGAGCGCCGCGCCGTCCATGCTCTGAATCTTCGGATTCTTCGATTCGATCAAATAATACTCGTCCGGTGCGTGCGCGCCATTTCCATGTCCGAGCCCGAAGTGCCCAGCGGGCAAACGCAACGGATCGCCAGTGAAAACGAACCCAGGCCACGAGCCGGCCAGACGCGGCAGAACCACCGGGTCAATTCCATTCTTTTTATAGACGCTCGCCGCCGCGCGGATCACCGCGGAATCGCCCGCCGTGCTCGTTGGGTCGTAGCCTCCGCTTATGTGCACGTCAATATCGGCAAATCCCTTCTTGGCCAAGTGCGCCTTCAGCGCTCCGAGCGCCTCCATTGCCGTCATATCCGGCACAAGGCGCATATCCAGCTTCGCGACCGCTTTGCCAGGAAGAATCGTTTTTCCGCCAGGTCCCGTGTAGCCGCCCACCAGGCCTTCGATATTGACTGTTGGGCGCGACACCAGAAGTTCCAGCGCCTCCTGCCAGCCCACATCGTGGACCCAGCGCTCCACACCGAGGAGTTTCTTCGCGTCCGCCTCGTTCAAGCGCCGCGCCGCCTCCGCGATCATTTTCTTTTCGCCGCCGGAGAGCGGCCGGGCCTTGGCCGCATATCCTTCGATGGCAGGATCGTTGCCATCGGGAGAAACGAGAGTTGCCAACGCCTCCACAAGATGCCACGCGGGACTGTCCAGCCGCGCTTTGTTGCTCGAGTGCACATCCTTGCGCGGGCCGCGGCCCCACAGCGCGCCGCTGGACGTCAGCTCGCATTCGACGACGCCCTTCGCGCCGAGGAACATCGTGACCTCGCCATCGAGTCCCTGCGAAGCGTAGGGCATGAACACGCCGCTGCATTTTCTCAGCGCGGCCGCAGCATCCGCCTGGCGCACCACTTGCGGAAAATGGGGCGAGCCAATTTCTTCTTCACCTTCGGCCACGAAAACAAGATTGACCGGCATCTTTTTCCCCGCGCCGCGGATGGCGTGAAACGCCGCCAGCAGCGTGGCTTCCGGCCCTTTCTGGTTCACCGCGCCGCGGCCCATGACGACTTTCCCGAGCCCCGGCTTATCCACCAGCGCCGCATCGAACGGCGGAGAAGACCACTCCGCGGGGTCCGCCTGCTTCACGTCGTACATGAAATAAAGCCCTAGCGTTTTAGGAGCGCCTGCGTCGAGCACCGCGAACACGCCAGGCTGGCCGTCCGTCGGCATTTTCTTCACGCCGCTGAAGCCGGCCTCGCGTAGCAGTTCCATCATTTGTTCGCAGCCTTCGTTCATGCCACGGTTTTCGGCCGCGATGGAGGGCTGCCGTATCCAGTCTTGAAGCCGCTTGACGGATTCGTCGTGGCGCTTCTCGACTTCCACGCGAATGGCGTCAAACTCGCCGGGATTCGCCGTCGCCCAGCGCGGCATCGCAAGCGTGGCCGCCGTTGCCACCGCAGTAGCGGCCGCCCCTTGCAAAAAAGTGCGACGGTCCGCGGCCGGACCTTTCTCTTCGGCGCGATTTGCGGATTGCTCGTCGTTGTTGTGATCCAAAGAATTGGAATGGGACATCGTGGCCTCCTCAGGAGCCTTGCGCGAATTGAAAAAACAGCGACCTCTTTAGTCTCGTCAACGCGGGAGCCTATACCTTCTGGATTCCGGGGGCAATGACGGATGTCGTTGGCAGATAGCACCGCGCGGTAGCTAATTTTGGATTTCGAATTGCACTTGGTTCGCGAAGATAGCAATGGTTCCCTTGGGTCCGACTGCCCATCCATGCTTGAAATCCAAAATCGTCACAGCGTTCAGGTTCAGCGCGTCCGTGGGTTTCCAGCCAGCACCTGGAGCGTTGCTCATGCTGACGTCTTCGCCGTTCGGCCCAATGGACACACACAGTAATTCATCATCGCAGGCGACCGCCGAGCGATACCCGCCGGGCTGCTTGGAGAGTTGCCAGGACTTGCCTCCATCGTCGGAGTACGCGGCGACGTCGGAAGCGCGTTTCGGATCTTTGTAGTCACCTCCAACCACGACAACGCGCTTTCCATCCGTGCTGGTGAGGGAAAAGATTCCCGAGGAAGCGTTGCCGTGGGCAACCGGTGTTTCCACGACGGTCCACGTGCGCCCTGCATCAGCGGAATGAAAGACGCGGGCAGCCGGGCCACCCGTTCCGAAGAAAATCTCGTCGCCGAAAAGCGCGAGACACGTATTGCTGGCGGCGAATGCCCCTTCGGTAGGAAGGGCCGCGGGCATTTTGTCGCTCAGCAGCGAATTCCAATGCGTGCCGTCGGTAGTGGCCAGCAGCAGAAACCTGCCATCAACGGGATCGCTGAGCGCGAGGCAATGTATTTCGGAAAGGCATGCGATGGAGTCCAGGAAAAATTCCTTGCGATCGTCCTTGTATTCTAACTTCCAGGTTTCGCCGCCATCGGTGGTTTTGTAGATGCGTGATTTTTCGCCTTCGCCGCTGGACATCACATAGGCTGTTTTGGCGTTGAAGGCTACGATGCCGCGGAAATCGAGCGCATCGCCGCCAGCAACGTGCAGGCGCTGCCAGGTTTGGCCGGCGTCAAGCGAACGCAGAATCATGCCGTTCGACCCGGATGCCCACACCACCGGCACTGGCATCCCCTTCGGGTCCGGCGCGTAGACCGCGCTCACGCCACGCAAATTGGTGTCGAGCCCGCTAGTCTGCACCCTCCACCATTGGGGTTCGGCAGAGGAACCGAAAAACAGCAAGAGAAGTAGTAAGCGCATGGCGCGCATTCTAACAACCAATGGTGAACTGCCCGCACGAAAAACGCGGCAGGCTTCTTACCGCACTTCTGGCTTGAGCAGCTCATCCAAATAATCCGGCTTGTCCGGGTTTCGAATGAGGTGCGGATAGCGTTCGCCGTCGTGATAGTCAATCGACGAAGTTTTGTAATACTCATCAACAATCACCAGCAACTCGATCGGCTTTGTACTGCTCTTGCTCGCCTTGATGGCGTCGCCGAGAATCTCCGGCGTGAACAGCCGCCCGTTCACTCCCACCACCTTCATTCCCGGCGCGAGTCCCGCCTGAAACGCCGGCCCGTTGAAAATGGCGTCGCTGATGACTCCTTCTTTATCGAGGTTCAATCCGATGGTGTACGTGCTGTTCGAAACGCCGCGTGAAACGCGCCCCGGAATCGGCGGCTCCGGAGTAAATGTCAACTTCCAGCCGCTCGCTTCAATGCCCCCCGCCGGCGGCTCCGGAGAAGTAGACATCAACCGGCTATTCCAAAATCCCGCCCAGTCGTATTTCACCACCTGATTCAGCGATTGCGTCAGCTCTTCAAATGTGTACGGCTTCAGCTCCGCCCCGTTATTGGGTCCGCCATAAAAAATACGGAAAAAATCCTCAAGCGATTTCTGGCCGCCGCTCAAGTTATGAATCAGGTCCGCCGCCTCCAGCCAAAGCAGCTCCCCTTCTTCGTAGTAATCCATTCCGCGGCGCCAGCTCGTCCAGCCCCGCGTGTCCGGCCCGCCGGTGAACATTCCCGGAAGCGCGACAGCCGTATCCAGCACCGGCCGCCACGTGCGTCCCGGCCGTCCAGGACCGAGTCCCGCGGCGTAACCTGCCAGCGCCTGGCGATACTCGTCGGCCGTCCACATGCCGCTGCGCGCCGCAAGCAAATCGCCGAGATAGGAAGTATTTCCCTCATAGACCCACAGCAAGTCCGTTTGCAACGGCGTTTGGAAATCCGGCGCGGACAATCCTTTCGGCCGCCGGAATTTTCCGCTCCACGAATGCGCGAATTCATGCGCGAGCAACCCGCCCGCGTCGCGTGCCGCCCCGGGCGAAATCAAAATCCGTTCCGTAAGGCGGCTGTCGTTCGATTCGTGGTGCTCCACGCCGAAATGCGGCGTGTGGTCGCTCAGCGTGAGCAGGAAATGGTAGCTGCGATAATGCCGCGCGCCAAATAGCTTTCCGGACTCGGCCACCACATTCGTCAGGCCCTTCTGCACTTCCGGAGTCATCGCCAGCGCCGCTTCGCTGTCCGAGACGATGTCAATCTCGTGATGAATCGGTTCCCCGGGCGGCGTCAAATCGAAAACGCGGTAATACTCGCCCGCGATCACCGGAGAATCCAGCAAGCGTTCGAGCGAAGCCGGCTGAAAAACAACTTCGGTGGCAGACTGGCTTTCCACCGCAAGCGCAGTCCCAAATTGCCAGCCCGACGGAAGCCGCAGCGTAGCCTTCAGCATGATTTGCGCTGCTGGCGCGCCCGCGGGATAAAGCACCACGGGATACCAGTTGAGATCCAGCAGCTTGGCGGTCGCCGTGCACGCAGCGCCGCCGCTCACCAGGTAATCAAACGAAGCCTCTACTTCCTTCGTCCCGGAAGGAACGTCGACATGGAACGTGAAGACGTCAAGCGCATCCCGTCGCCACGGCAGAACTTTCCCGCTCGCCGAAACTTTCAGCCCGCTAAGATTGGCGATCGGCCCGACCGGCGCGTGCGTGCCCTGAATCCATTTCGGATAGTAGAGCGTCAGCGGGCCCGGCGCGGCCGGAATCACTTCGTGCACGCGGATAATTTTCGCCGTCGCTTGCGTGGCATCCACCGCAAGTTGAATCGCCGGACTTGTCTGCGCAAGAGCTGAAAAATTGCCGAATGCAGTGGCCAAAACGACTAGCAACAGCAGGCGCATGGTGAGTCTGTTCATTCGAATACCTCCTGAAGTCACGGGCTTCTTTTTCAAATGGGCTGAGGCGTGAATAGAAAGTGTCAGGTTTTCATTTCGAATGCGCCGCTTGAAGAAACGATCGTGCCACCGGTCAACGATCGAAACCAAGCGCCAAAAACCGCACTCGCGCGACGCATCATACCGCTCGCTATCCGCCACTGCAATCGAAGCCGCCAAGTCGGAGCCTCTTTTTCGCATTCAGCCGCAACCAAATTCAAAAATTCGATGCTCACAAACTAAATGTTTGAGCATTACGCCGCACTGTCTTAGACTTCCGGCGGCTTCCGGGAGGGGGAATTATGCAAACCACACGAAGGACTTTTCTAGGAGCTGTTGGAGCCACCGCCGCGCTCGGTGTCGTCGAAAAGACCTCATTCGCAGCAGCATCCGGGGCCGCGCCGCGCGCGCCAAACGCCACCGCCGCTCCCGGAGAAAAGGTTTTGTTCTGGGTCGCGGTCTCCACGCCCTGCGACAAAGACTTGAAGTTCGATGAAGAACTTTACAAGGACCTGCTGGCCTACTTGAAAGCCAGCGGCGCAGATGGTGTCGTCGTGCTCGGGACCACGGGCGAATTCCCATCCTTCTCCTTCGCGGAACGCAAGAAAGTCGCGGAGACAGCCCTCAAACACCGCAGCGGACTGAACATCATCGTAAGCACCGGCACGTCCAATTTTCCGGAAACCATCGAGCTCTCACAACACGCGGAAGTCAACGGCGCCGATGGCTTGCTGATCGTTCCGCCGTTTTATTACAAGCGCGTGCGTACGGAACCTTTGACGAAATATTTCTCGATGATCTTCGACAAAGTGAAAATCCCCATCAACCTCTACCACATCCCGTTTGCCAGCGGCGTGCCCATCAGCCACGACCTGCTGCATAGCCTCGAAGAATATCCGAATCTCGCGGGAATCAAAGATTCCGTAAGTGACCCCGCGGTCTATCAGCAATTTGTCGCGGAATTTCCCAAGCTCAATATGCGCACGGGAACGACGGAAAATCTGAAGTACGCGCTCGACCACGACATGGGCGCGATCCTCGCGGAAGGCAACAATTTCACGAAGCTGATCGCCGCCGTCTTCGCGGCGAAGCGCGCGGGCAGAGACTTCAGCGAACCGATCGCCAAGCTGGATACGGCATTAAAGTTGCTGCGCGCCGGTGGCGTGGATGAATACGGCCCCATGAAATACGCGCTCAGCCTGCAAATGGGAACGCGCCAATTTTATCAGCGACCACCCAACTCCGATGTGACCGACGAGCAAAAAGCCAAAATCAAGGAAGCACTGGACCAGATAAAACAAATGAGGTGAACGGAACGCCCGGGCCAGAAAATCGCGCGGAGGATGGAATATGCGTCAGAAAATACTCTGCTCTTGGAAGGATGTAGCGCTGTGGGCCGTCATTCTGGCCGCGCTGCCGCTAACGGCGACGGCGCAGACCCGCAACAAGGATTCCGAATGGCCGACCTATGGCGCCGACCTGGCGGCAACACGTTACCGGCCGCTCGACCAGATCAACGCCTCCAACTTCAACGACCTGGAAATCGCATGGCGCATCAAGACCGATAATTTTGGCGATCGCCCCGAATACAAGCTCGAAGGCACGCCCCTTATGGTCAATGGCGTTCTCTACGCCTCCGCTGGCTCGCGCCGCGCGGTGATTGCGCTGGATCCCGCCACGGGCGAATTGCTGTGGATCCATGGCGAGCACGAAGGCAAACGCGGCGGCGCTGCCCCCCGGCAACTCTCCGGCCGCGGCCTGGCGTACTGGTCCGATGGAAAAGAAGAACGCATCCTGTATGTGACGCCAGGCTTCCGCCTAATTTGCCTCAACGCGAAAAATGGCATTCGCATTCCATCCTTCGGCGACAACGGCGAAGTGGACCTTAAACTAAACGACGATCAGGATATTTTCCCCGATTTGATCACCGGAGAGATCGGAATCCAATCAGCGCCCGTTGTCGCGAAAGACAGTGTGATTATCGGCGCAGCCTTTCGCGAAGGCATGACTCCCAAAAGCATGCGCAACAATAAAGGATACGTGCGCGGCTTCGACGTTCGAACCGGCAAGCGCCTCTGGATTTTCCACACCATCCCAAAGAAGGGCGAATTCGGCTACGACACCTGGGAAAAAGGCTCCGCCGAGTACACCGGCAACACCGGCATGTGGACGCAACTCACCGTGGACGAACAACTCGGCTTGGTCTATCTCCCCGTCGAGTCGCCCACCGGCGATTTTTACGGCGGCCACCGCCCCGGAAATAACTTATTCGGCGAAACGCTGGTATGCGTCGATCTCAAAACTGGCGAGCGCAAATGGCACTTCCAATTGGTGCATCATCCGCTGTGGGACATGGACATTTCCTCCGCGCCAATCCTCGCCGACATCACCGTCGACGGAAAGCCGGTCAAAGCTGTAGCGCAACCCACCAAGCAGGGTTTTCTTTATGTCCTCGATCGCGTGACCGGCAAGCCCATCTGGCCCATTCCAGAGAAGCCCGTCGAAGTGGGCAGCGTTCCGGGCGAATGGTATTCACCGACGCAACCGATTCCCTCGAAGCCCGCGGCGTACAGCCGCAACGGTGTTTCCGTCGATGATCTGATCGATTTCACGCCAGCCCTCCGCGAACGCGCGAAAGAAATCGCTTCGCACTATCACCTGGGTCCGGTCTACACGCCGCCCACCGTCAGCAAACTCGAAGGTCCGCTCGGCACCCTCACCTTAGGGACGGCATCAGGCGGAACGAACTGGCCCGGCGGTTCCTACGACCCAGAAACGCACATCGCGTATTTATATGCCTGCAATGCGTGCGTCGAACCCATTGGCCTCGTGCCGGCTCCGAAAGAAATCTCCGACATGAACTACATCGCGGGAACCGCGGGAAGAGAAGTGGAAATGCTGCACGGCCCCGGCGAAAACGCTGGAGCCGATTCCCCCAAGCCACCGAAGAAACCATCGGCCGGCAGTTTCGTTCGAATGGACGTCGAAGGATTGCCATTGATCAAGCCTCCTTACGGAACCATTACTGCCATCAATCTGGATAAGGGAGACTTCGTCTGGCAGATTGCGCACGGCGAGACGCCCGACGTCGTGAGAAATTCCGCGCTGCTTAAGGGCATGAACATTCCGCGCACCGGTCAAATCACCTACAACATCGGCACGCTCGTCACCAAGTCGCTGGTCATCGCGGGAGAAGGAAACGTCACCACCACCGCGGATCACCCGCGCGGCGCAATGCTGCGCGCGTATGACAAAGCCACCGGGAAAGAAGTTGGCGCGGTGTATATGCCCGCGCCTCAAACTGGTTCCCCGATGACCTACATGCTGAACGGCAAACAGTACATCGTCATCGCCGTCAGCGGCGGCCCCTATTCGGGCGAATATATTGCATACACTCTGCCAACAAACGAATGAGACATATGCAGAATCATTTTGAAGCACGCGCAGCCTCGGCTGCACGGAGCGCGAAAGTGAAGGCGGCGTGAAGAGCAAAAATTTAGCTACCGCAACTGTGAGCATCTTTGCGATGACCGCGTTCGTTTGCGCTCTTCGCGCGCAGGAGCCGCCATCATCAGAGCGTTCGGTGTGGGACGGCGTGTACACGGAAGAGCAGGCCAAGCGTGGCGAAGCCCTCTATGAAAAGCAATGTTCCACGTGCCACGGCGACAAGCTCGCCGGCAGAGAATCCGCGCCCCCGCTCACCGGCGGGGCATTCATGGCCAATTGGAATGGCCTCACGCTGGGCGACTTGTTCGAACGAATTCGCAGAACCATGCCGCAAGATTCGCCAGGAAAACTGAGCCGCCAGCAGAACGCCGATGTCCTGGCGTACATGCTGAATTTCAATAAATTTCCCGCGGGGAAAACCGAGCTCTATCGCCAGGCAGAGATGTTGAAAGAGATTCGTTTCGAAACGGCGAAACCGGAAGCGAAAAAGTAGCTACAGTTCGATCCGGAATTCGTCGCGGCTTTCGGGAGCAGTATCCAGGTGATTTTCTGAACGAAGGAGGGCAGTATGAAAAAATCGTTTTCCGCAATCGCGATCGTCGCCGCGCTCATGGGGTTCATCGCCGGCTACGCCGCAAAGCCGAGCCCGCAGGCGATTCTCAGTGGCCACATCGATGACTTCTCTTTGACTCCAAACGCTTCCGCGCAAGAAAATAAATCGGAAGTCATGCCGTTCGGTTTTAATTCCCCGCATCAACCCGCGCTTGCGCCCGATGCGCCGCCAGTCCTGTACTGGAACATCGACGACATTCGAAAAGCGAGCGCGGAGATGGCCGAAAAGGCCGCCAAGCTGGCAAAAGAGGCCGGGAGCGGAAGCTCGCAATCGTTCGGCGGGGGGCCGGTCCATGTGCAGACGCGCAACTTCAGCATGTTTATGCTCTACCGCATGCATCGCGAGCAGCCCGTCCTCAGCTTGACCAAAGTCAACAGTGTCTGGGATGACGCGGAGATGCACGCCGGCGCCTACGATTTCTACGTGTTCACCAGCGGAACCGGCGAGATGGTCTTGGGCGGCAAGATCGCCAACCGGCAAAATTTGATGGATAAGGACGGCCCTGTACCGGGAGAATATCGCGGGCAACCGGTCGTTGGCGGACAGACATTCAAAGTGAAACCCGGCGACTGGCTGCTGATTCCGCCGGACACGCCCCACCAGCCCAAACCCGATCCTGGCGGCTTCAGCTACTTCATCATGAAGATCAACGTCGGCGTTTATCCCTGGAGCTTGGTTCGCTGACCTAACCTGTATGCAGTTATCCGTTTTCAGTTTTTAGTGAAGAAAAGCAGAAAAGCGGCTCGGGAAGAGTTCCTTTCTTTTTCCTTCACTGACAACGGAGAACGGACAACGGAAAACTATTTTCAGCGAAGTTGGCCGGGCTCGACGCCTTTCTTGCGGGCTTCATCGAGAATGGCGTCAATCTTGGACTGGAGATCTTTCTTCTGGTCTTGCAGCGTCCGAATCTGCACTTCGATGGGTTCGCGGTTGTAACCCTTGTTCAGCTTGATGCCCCCCGCGGAGGTGTTGGGTTCACCTGCGCTGAAATTTTTCAGGTCCACCAACTGCTTGTCCACATCGGCGATCTGTTCCTGGTACTTATCAATCTGTTTGCGCACGTTGGCGATGTATTGCGCATCCGCAGGCTTGTCCGAAGTGGGCTTTGCCTTGGGCGCGTTTTTCGGATCGCCCACCACGGAGACCGTGCCGCTCGCGCCGGAAAGATTGTCATTCGTCCAGACTTTTTTGGGTTTCGTCGCGTTGGCAGGCGGAGCCGTTGTCTGGGGCTGTGTCACCGGCGCGGGCGCACTGGTATCCGGAGATTGCGCGGCACTAAACGTGGCCGCGAGAAGGATCAAAATGAATGCATATGAGAGCAAACGGGGCATAGAGCCTCCTGTCTCTCAGGGTCGAGGACGCTAGGGTATTTAACCCATTTTAGCTCGAAAGGTTTCAGTGATCGGCGGGGTCCGGACCTGGTTTGCTCAATTCGCTACGTCCAAGCTCCGTGCGAATCGCGGAGAGCGCTTCCTTAGGAGGACCGATGTAGCGGTAATTCGAATAAAACGTGCGCTCGTGGATCGAAAAACTCGAAAACAATTTGCGCCCGTCGAAATCGTACTGCGAAAAGCTCGCGAGCCAGAGCCCGGGAAAAAACTCGTAGCGCTCCTGCATGAAGTGGCTGCCCTTGTAAATCTTGCCGAGAAACAGGCCCACGGAAATGTCTTCCGTAACGTCGCCTTCAATGCGCGCAAGTTCGCTGGAGGCCTCGTCGATCCAAACATAGCCATGCACCTTGGTGTAGACCGCAGTGAATCGCGAAGTGGGTTTGAAAGCCGGGTTCGGCGCCATGATGTATTTGGAAAGCATGCGGTCGCCCCGCTGCTCCCGGTCGGCGAAGGTGAAAAGGAAGGCGTTCCGCGTGGCGTCAATCAGATCGCTGCGCTCCTTCTTTCTCTTCGCGAATTTCTCCATGGCTTCGTGCTGCGAACCGCGGTCCTCGGCCGCCAGGGCCAGCGCCTTTTCCAACTGTTCGAGCGCGAGGCGGTAGGCAGCCGCGTCCGTGGGCTGTCCGTCAGGGCCCATGGGAATGTGGTCCATGCCCGTGCCGGAAGGAATCACGCGCGCGATTTTTACCGTGGCTGGTGTAGGATCGTTGGCGTTTTTGCGAATTTCGAGACGTTCGATGCGCTCGTAAACGTCCGCGGCTTCTTCATTCTTTTTCTGATTGGCGATCACGCGGTCGAAGAGCAACGGTTTTCCCGGGCCAATCGTTGCCGGGGCCTCCGGAGAGAATGATTGCGCGGCTGCGTATGCAGTCAGAGTGAGAGAAAGCAGCGCTATTCGAATGAAAACGCGTTTGAGCATGATTACGCGCGGCGAAAAAGCCGCGAAAGCGCACTTGCATTGGATTCGCCAACGCACACAATTGTTGTACACCGTCAGAACGCCAAAATGTTCGGACGCGTGTTAAACCAGCAATAGCTGGGCTATTCCACGCGCTGCTTAGGGCTTTGGCTTGTCAACAGGCTCTTGCGCTTGCTGCTGGAACCCTTCCGTCCACGGCGGCACGACCCCGTTCATGCGTGCGTACGCGATGGATTGGCCCAGATGCTCGCCAAAATGCCCGGTAATCATGATAAATGACCCGCGCAAGGTAGTCTGACGGTTAAACATTTTTTGCGGCTTGTCCGCATCCGCGTCATTGAGCGCGAGAATCGCTCCGCGGAAATGCGCGAAGGAATCCTTGAGGGCTTGAATCAGCTTTGGTTTGTCGCCGGAGAGCGCCTGGATGGCCTTGAAATCGAGCCCTTCAGGCGGTGGCGTTCCAAGAGCCCGCGCGACCCCATAATTTGCAGCAACGATGTGAGCGTAGACCTCGCCGACGGAGCGCACCCCTTCGCCGGGCCGCCAGCCGTACTTCTCGGGGGGCATAGCCTCAGCCAGTTTGGTGTATCGCTGCTCGTAATAGGTGATTTCCTCTAGGAACTCGGCACGGGGCCCCGAGGTAGGCCCGGAGGAGGCCGTGGCGGCAGGCTTATCCTGAGCCCGGACCAGACTCGAGCAACACAGGACCACGACTGTAAACCAAAGAAAATAAAGAGAGATACGGCGCATCAAGCCCTCCTTTAGTAGCCAAATCTCCAACGAAACGCGATACAATACCAGAGGCAGGTCAGGCGTCAGCCTACCGCAAGTCTCCGAGAAAGCGAAAGGCCCTTCCGCACGTCTAATTTCCCGCATCTATTCCGGGGTCGTTGACGCAACAAAAGAAGGCCATACAACGTCTTTACAAAGAGAAGGTCGGAGGACGCTTTGGGTGTGACCCCCATGGATGGGCTGGCTGCAGTACCCAGTGTGGCTCCGCAGGCCCTGATCACGGCTTCCAAAGTCGGCCGGGTTCGCGGCACGCTGATTACCATCATTGAGACGCTGCGGCTCGCGTTCGATGCCCTGCGCGCGCATAAGCTGAGGAGCTTCCTGACGCTGCTGGGAGTCATCCTGGCGGTGACTACGCTGGTGGCGGTGATGAGCGTGGTGGACGGCATGAACGCCTACGTCGCGGACCGCGTTGCAAACCTCGGCGCCAACGTTTTCATCGTGGATCGCTTCGGAATCATCACCAGCCAGGACGCCTGGGTAAAAGCGCAGAAGCGTCCCCTGATCGTGCTGGAGGATTACGAGCGCCTTCGCGACAACATGAAAACCGCCAAGGCCGTGGCCGCCGAGGACGACCGCAGGGTTCAAGTGCGCTCTGGCAACGTCAAGATGGATGACACCGACGTTCTGGGCGTGACTCCGAATTATGCCGATGTGAGAAATATTAACGTGGCGCAAGGGCGCTTCATTACCGAGGCCGATGATACGCACCGCTCCGAAGTAGTCTTCATTGGGGCTGATATCGCAAAGAAGTTCTTTCCCACCGTGGATCCCATCGGAAAAACCATCAACGCGGAGACACATAGTTACGAAGTTGTGGGAGTCGCGGAGGCCATTGGCACCGCGTTTGGCAGGTCGCAGGACAATTTTGTGATTATGCCGCTCGGAACCTATTACAAGGAGTGGCACAGGCAGACCGACTGGCTGGGGATTTTTGTCCAGGCGCCGAACGGGGAAATGATGCAAGCGTCGGAAGATGAAGCGCGCATGCTGATGCGGGCGTGGCGCCATTTGCCGTATGACGCGCAGGACAATTTCGCGATTCTAGGTTCCGATTCCATCATGGCGTTATGGCATGACCTAACCGGGAATCTCGCGCTCGTCGCGGTAATGCTCGTGAGCGTGTTCCTGGTGGTCGGCGGAATTGTGATCATGAACATCATGCTGGCCAGCGTGACGGAGCGAACGCGGGAAATTGGAATACGCAGATCGCTGGGCGCGCGGAAGAAGCACATCCTGCTGCAATTCGTGACCGAATCGGCGGTGCTGGCATCGGCAGGGGGGCTGATCGGAATCAGCTTGGCCTACGGCATCGTATGGCTGGGCAGAACGCTGACATCCATTCCCATGGAGACTTCACTTTCAGCGGTGCTCGTTTCGCTGGGAGTCTCGACGGCCGTGGGACTTTTCTTTGGAATTTATCCCGCAATGAAAGCGGCAAAACTGGATCCTATCGAAGCGTTGCGGGCGGATGGCTGAGGAGCGTTGACCCCGGCTTGACCGAGGTCAGTGCAAACAACAATGGCGCAAGCACACGGCGAAAATCTGAAACAGGCCCTGGACACGCTGCGCGCGCACAAGATGCGCAGCGCGCTGACGGTATTCGGCGTGGTTCTCGGTGTCAGCGTGATCATGCTGGTTGCGGCATTGATCACCGGTTTTGATCAAACGGTTCAGGAAAACATCAAGCAGTTTGGAGCGGATACCGCTTTCATTTCCAAGTGGGACCAGGGAATGCACAGCGGAAGTCCGCCGTTGGAAGAGCGGCAGCGCAAACCGTTGACGCTCGAGGATGCCATTGCGATTCAGGATGGCAGCCCGGCGGTGAAAAATGTCACCGCGTTCATTCAAACGGGATGGATGCAGTCACACAGCGTGCGCACAAAGGCTGGCGAAGTGACGGCGATTGATTATCGCGGCGTGCAGCCGAATTTCGGGCAAGTGTACGCGAATGCCGCGACGCTGGCGGGCCGCTTCATCAGCGAGGGCGACGACCTGCACCGCGAGAAAGTGGTGATGCTCGGCGAAAACGTGGCGCCGGTATTGTTTCCCGAAGGAAATGCGGTCGGAAAAGACGTGATGATTGACGGCGCGGACTTCCTGGTCATCGGCGTAGTGGAAAAGCCGAAGGGCGGAATTGGGATGGGAGACGAAGACCGCCGCGTGCTGATCCCTTTCAACACCTTCAAGAAAATCTACTCGGGCGCGGACGAGCTCAACATCCGGATGCAAGCCTATCCTGGACATCTGGATCAAGCCGTGGACCAGGCGCGCGAAGTGCTCGACCGGCGGCGGCATGTGCCGTACGGCGGCAAAGAAAATTTTTCGATTGCCACGGCGGAGCAGCAGGTCGAGGAGTTCCACAAAATCGTAAGCATGGTAGCGATCGCCACGGTGGTGCTGAGTTCCATTGGGCTGCTCATCGGCGGCGTCGGCGTGATGAACATCATGCTGGTGAGCGTCACGGAGCGCACCCGCGAAATCGGCGTGCGCAAAGCGATCGGTGCGCGCAGCGGCGATATCACCTTGCAATTTCTGCTCGAAGCCATGACGCTGACCGGAACGGGCGGCGTGATCGCGCTGGTTTTGGTGAACGGTCTGGCGCTGCTGGTGAAGCTCACGCTGCAGTGGCCGGCGAGCGTGCCGCTGTGGGCGGCCGCAACGGGAATCGTCGTGAGCGTCAGTATCGGATTAATCTTTGGCGTGTGGCCGGCAATGAAGGCGGCGAAGCTCGATCCCGTGGAAGCGCTGCGCTACGAATAATTCCTGCGAACGTTTTTCTGCTAATTGAATTCCTGAAATAATCTGAGGAAACTAACGCACCAAAGCGGCAGTCATTGCGGTTGCAGGAGCGTGTTCTGAGGGCGCTGGCTGCGCGCCGGGCCAGGCTACGGCAAGAGTGAGCGCGCGGTGGAAAAGCAAACCTGTGCGGCTGTTCACAGTAACGGATAGAACGTTTCCGCCGTTGGCGGAGATTTCCGCGAGGCCTTCTTTTTCCATCTGAAGACTTCTGTCCGGTTTGTAGTACGCGACGCGCAAGCGGTGTGGCCCGGCGGAAAGAGGACGCTTGAATTGAATCGCAGTGCCGCCAGCAGCGGCGGACAAATTTGCGGTGAAGACTAAATCCTGGTCCGCGAAAACGGCCAGCACGCCTTCCGCGACGGTCGAATTGATTTCAATATGAAGGTCCGAAGCGGGCGTACTTTGCGGTGCGCTTTGCGGTTCCGAAGCGCTCGCTTGCGGGCGCGAACGCGCAAACGGGTAGAGCGCGCGGGCGAGGTCTTCGCATGACGCGAAGCGCGCTGCGGGATCCTTCGCGAGGCAACGAGCGATGATGCCGTCGAGCGCGGGAGGCACCGCCGGATTGAGGAGCGAGGGCGGCGCGGGTTCCGAATTCATAATCTGGCCGCAGACTTCGCCGAGGGAAGCGCCTTCGAAGGGCCGGACGCCCGTCAGCATCTGATAAAAAACAATGCCCAGGGAAAATTGATCGGAACGCTGATCCTGAATTTCGCTGCGAATTTGTTCGGGGGCCAGGTAGGCCGGAGTTCCAAGGATGCGGCCGGCGCCGCAGGCCTGCGTAGCAAGGCGGGCGATGCCGAAGTCGCCGAGTTTTACCTTGTTGTCTTTGGTGACGAGAATATTTCCGGGTTTGACGTCGCCGTGAATAATTCCCGCGCGATGCGCGGCGGCGAGTGCGCCGGCGAGATCGACAGTCCATGCGCAGGCGCGCTGAATCGTGGCCGTGGACGAAGCAAAAAAATGTTCGAGCGTTTTCCCGGCGACATATTCCATGACGAGAAAGGGGGTGCCCTGCTCGTCGATGCCGACGTCGAATAGCTGCACGACGGCGGAATGCGAAAGCTGACCGACAATTTGCGCTTCATTCAGGAATTGCTGCTGGAGGTCTTCGCCGAAGCCGTTGACAAACGTTTTGAGGGCCACGGTGCGGCCGATGACGTTGTCGCGCGCTTTTTCGACGCGGCTGGTGGTCCCGGAGCCGAGCAGCTCGAGAGCCTGGTAGCGGCCTTTTTGAAAAGCAATCATTAGGCAGAGCGAAGCAGACGGGCGGCGCGATCGCGCAAGCCGTTGCCATTGGTTTGTGGCTGAACTTCGGTAACCGCTTTGCAGCGAGCCAGCGGATAGAGCTCCTGGGCGAGAATTTCCGCCGTGGCGTAGCGCGCGGCAGGATCTTTTGCCAGGCAGCGGACAATCACGCCGTCAAAAGCCGTGGGCAGCGAAGGATTGGCGTGCGAAGCCGGGAGCGGAGTGGACGAAAGAACACGGCCGCAAATGCCTTGCAGCGAATCGGCGTCGAAGGGCCGCTTGCCGGTGACCATTTCATAGAGGACTACGCCGAGAGAGAAAAGATCGGAGCGCGAGTCCTGCGGCTTGCCGAGAATTTGTTCCGGGCACCAATAAGCCGGCGTGCCTAGGAGCGGCGAGGCACCGGTGTCGTGGCTGGCCAGGCGGGCCATGCCGAAATCCATGAGCTTCACACGGCCGTCATTGGTGATGAGCACGTTGGCCGGTTTGACGTCGCCGTGAATGACACCCTTGCGATGGGCTATGCCGAGCGCGCATGCGATTTCCGCGACCCAGGCACAGGCCTTGGGAAACGGGAGGCTGCCCTTTTCCAGGATGCGGTCGAGGGGCTGGCCTTCGAGATATTCCATGACCAGGTAGGGCGTTTGCGTGGGTTCATCAATGCCCATATCGTGGAGCGTCATGATGGAAGGATGCGAAAGCTGGCCGACGACGCGCGCTTCCTGCAGGAAGCGCTGGCGGGCCTCGCCTTGGGCCAATTCCTTTGCGAACAGCTTGATGGCCACCAGGCGGCCGATCATGGGATCGTGGGCGCGAGCGACACGTCCGGTGGCACCGGTTCCGATGATTTCGAGAATCTCGTAGCGACCGACTAGCACGTGAACCTCTCCCTCAGACCTACAAGTTGCTTGTCAATTGAATGATGATGGGGGAAGGGGGTGTTCTATTGAATGGTGCAAGCGTTCTGTTGAGAAGGGTACGGAGGTACTAGGACAGAGGGGGTGGATTATAAGTTCTTAATTTTGCGGGGGTTAGACGCGCGAGGTGGCTTCGAGTGACTTGCACTGTTTTGCGACAGGGTTGAGAGAACGGATTTCGATTTCCGTGTCGAGCCAGGCGCGCTCAGCGTCACGGGTATGGCGGGAAACCTTGAGAGGGGAGCAGAAACAAGGGGTACTCTCCCCCGGTTTCTGTAAGTGTTGATTCTAAGGGAGTTAGGTCTTCCATAAGTCCATTAGAATGAACACTTGTGGGGCTTTTTGGAAGTGTTCATTCTAAAGAGCTTGGGGGTTGACATAACTAAGTGGCTCGAGCCCTGCACGTGCAGATGGTGCATGGGCGCATTGACGGATTGTTTGGGTGCAGAGGCTGAAAACGAAAGCGGGGCAGCTAGGCCCCGGCCGGGTCGGGGTGAACTTGCCGCAATCCAAGTATGAGTGTACCTAAGATAAAGATACAACAAATGGCATAGTCTGTCCAGAGGTAAAAACGGTGCGGTTGCCAGCGACGTGAGGGAGACAGAAATCAGTTTAAGGGCTGGGGGTACGGAGCGGGGCGAGGGCTGGGGCGGAGTTGAGGCGAGCGGGAAAATCGTGGACGAAGGAAATCATGGAGGGGTGCCAAACGCGGTTGAAGCCGAAGAGGTCCATCTCATGAAGGGCTTGCTCGGTGGGCCACTTTTCAAAAGCCATGCGATAGGTGGCTACGAAGACGCCGGTGCGGTCCTCGCCGAAATGACAATGGACGAAAATTTTCTGCGCGGGGTCCTCGCGAAAGAGCGAGAGGAATTGAAGCACCTGCTCGTTGGTAGGGGCGGACCAGCCGCCAACGGGGATGCTGACGAAACGCATGCCCAGGGACTCGACTTGCTGGCGTTCCCATTGCATTTTCGCGGGATCTTCGAGGCGAAGATCGACAACGGTGTTGATGCCGAGTTTCTTTAATTCGACCAGGCCTTGTGATTTCGGCTGAGCACCGCGATACAGATGATCGTTGATTTTTCCGCTGTTGGGAATCGCGGGGATGTGAAGCTTTTCTCCGTAGGCGGAGTGCATCTCGGAAGGAGGCGGAGTTCCTTGGGCGGAGAGAGAGCGAGGCGCGAGAAAGAAAGCAAGGAGCGAGAGAAGCAAGAAAAAACGTTTCATAGTGCAATTAGATGCAAGAAGTGTAGCGTGAGAGGCAACGAAGCGAAAAGTGTTGAGAACGAAGCGGTTGAGAGGAAAGGGTACCACTACAAATAGACGCAGTACGAAAACGTCAACCACATTTTGCGTTTTTCTCTTGACAGAAAATTTTCTTCCGTTGATACTGCGATTCCAGATTCGGGGGACGTGGAAGCGCCAAACGGACTGAGTCGGGGAAGCACGAAGGTCCGAATGAGTCCACGAAACCGGCCCTGGTTCTAAGCGAAAAATCGAGCGCGAAGTTTCTGCTCCGCGCCCGTACGTAAGGCGGAGCACCTGCTGTTAGGCTGAGTGCGAACCACCGGCCAACGGCATGGCATTGGCATTTCGCGCTGGCCGTAAAGCGCGATCGCAAGTCGATCGGCTTTTTTTTCGCTGGCCGCTTTCACGAACCCAGCGAATCGGGAATTGGCGTGAGCTTCAGCCCAGACCCTGAAGCGAAGCGCGGCACCTCTGTGGGACGCAGAGGAGTAAAATAGAAGGGCTCCCCCGTGCCAGTGGGGACCCGAAAGCACGGAGGAGCGGATGGCTACTGTGAAACATGCATTGAGCGGGAAATCCCTGGCGACGGATGCGTCCCCGGAAATCGGGGCGAACGTTACAGGAAAAGGTCTGGCATTCGAGCGGTACTTTACCGACGGAAAGAAATCTCCCTTCGACACGGTGGAATGGGAGAAGCGCACCGCGCTGATCGGAAACGAGAAGGGCGTGACGATCTTCCGCCAGGAAGACGTGGAAGTGCCGAAGAGCTGGTCGCAGACGGCGACGAACATCGTCACCAGCAAATATTTTCATGGGAAGCCGGGGAGCGCGCAGCGCGAAGGATCGGTGCGGCAACTGATTGGCCGCGTGGTGAACACCATCGTGCGTTGGGGCGAGGAGTGCAAGTATTTCGCGGATGCGGAATCGCGGGACGCGTTTCGCGACGAGCTGACGCACCTGCTGGTCGAGCAGAAGATGGCGTTCAATTCGCCGGTGTGGTTCAACGTGGGCGTGCAGCCGAAGCCGCAGTGCTCGGCCTGCTTCATCAATTCGGTTAGCGACAACATGGAATCGATCATGGGGCTGACGCGGACGGAAGGGATGCTGTTCAAGTGGGGCTCGGGGACGGGAACGAATTTTTCGACCTTGCGCGGGAGCCGCGAGACCCTGAGCGGCGGCGGGATTGCGTCGGGGCCGGTGAGCTTCATGAAGGGGTTTGATGCGTTCGCAGGCGTGATCAAGAGCGGCGGGAAGACGCGGCGCGCGGCCAAGATGGTGATCCTGAACATCGATCACCCGGACATCGTGGAATTCATCGAATGCAAGATGAAGGAAGAGCGCAAGGCACACGTGCTGATCGAGCAGGGCTATGACAGCTCGATTGACGGCGACGCGTACGCTTCGATCTTCTTCCAGAACGCGAATCATTCGGTGCGCGTGACGGACGACTTCATGCGCGCGGTGGTCGACGACAAAGATTGGTGGACGAAGAACGTTATTGACGGGCAGCCCAATGAAAAGCTGCGGGCGCGCGACCTGATGATGAAGATTTCGGATTCGACGTGGCACTGCGGCGATCCGGGGATGCAGTACGACACGACCATCAACCGGTGGCACACGTCGAAGAACACGGCGCGAATCAATGCGTCGAATCCGTGCAGCGAATACATGTTCCTGGACGATACGGCGTGCAACCTGGCTTCGCTGAACCTGATGAAGTTCGTGAATGCCAGCGGGTCGTTTGATGTGCCGGCGTTCAAGCATGCGGTGGACGTAACGATTACGGCGCAGGAAATCCTGGTGGATAACGCGAGCTACCCGACGCCGAAGATTGCGGAGAATTCGCACAACTTCCGGCCGCTCGGACTTGGCTACGCAAACCTCGGCGCGCTGCTGATGTCTATGGCACTGCCGTACGACTCTGACGAAGGGCGAGACGTGGCGGGCGCGATTACGGCGCTGATGTGCGGCGAAGCTTATGCGCAGTCTTCGCGGATTGCGGAGCGCATGGGACCCTTCCCGGGCTACGAAGTGAACCGCGAGCCGATGCTGGACGTGATTCGAATGCACCGCGACGCGATGCGCGGGATCAAGCCGGAGCACGTGCAGAAGGAATTGTTCATGGGCGCGCAGGAATCGTGGGACACGGCGCTGAAGCACGGCGAACAGTTTGGGTTCAAGAATTCGCAGGTGACGGTGCTGGCGCCGACGGGCACCATCGGCTTCATGATGGATTGCGACACCACGGGGATCGAGCCGGACCTGGCGCTGGTGAAGTACAAAAAGCTGGTGGGCGGCGGGCTGATCAAGATTGTGAACAACACGGTGCCGCAGGCGTTGATGAAGCTGGGATACACGCCGGAACAGAGCAGCGAGATCGTTTCGTATATCGACAAGAACGGGAAGATCGAAGGCGCGCCGTACTTGAAGATGGAAGATTATCCAGTGTTTGATTGCTCGCTGGCACCGCAGGGCGGCGGGCGGTCGATCACCTGGACCGGACACGTGAAGATGATGGCGGCGGCGCAGCCGTTCCTTTCGGGCGCGATTTCGAAGACCATCAACATGCCGGAGGAATCGACCGTCGAGGATATTTCGAATGCGTACGTTGAATCGTGGAAGGTGGGGCTGAAGGCCGTGGCCATCTACCGCGACAATTCGAAGCGTTCGCAGCCGCTGAATGCGGGCGGAAGCAAGACGGAAGAGAAGAATACGGAAGCGGTTGCCGCAGCAGAACCCATGCAGCGCGAACTGTTTGCGCGGATGCAGCGGGAGAAGATGCCCGTGGAGCGCGCTTCGGTGACGCACAAGTTCAGCGTGGGAGGGCACGAAGGGTACATCACCGTCGGGATGTATGAGGACGGCCGGCCGGGCGAGGTCTTCATGAAGATGTCCAAGGAAGGCTCGACGCTATCCGGCATGGTGGACGGTCTTGCGCTGACCATTTCGCTGGGCTTGCAGTATGGCGTGCCGCTGAAGGTATTCGTGGACAAGCTGCTGAACACACGGTTCGAACCATCGGGTATCACCGCGAATCCGAATATACGTTTTGTTTCCTCGGTGCTGGATTACATCGCGCGGTGGATGGGCGGACGGTTTATCTCGAGAGACTATTTGAAACTCAACGGCGAACAGATCGCAGCACAGGTTAGCGCTCTGCAAAGTGTGGTGTCTCCTGCGTTAGGTAGCGGGGCGAATTGGACGCCCGAGCCGATGAAGCTGACGAACGCGCACGAAGGCGCGCCGACGTGCAGCGAGTGCGGCATGCTGATGGTGCCGAACGGCGCGTGCTACAAATGCGAGAACTGCGGCAGCACGAGCGGTTGCAGCTGATTCGCAAAGGAGAGATGAGAGCACACATACGATGAGCGCACTCCCATCCGGCACAGGTGTGGCAGCACGGCTCGCTCCGGCGAAACCCAAGACTCGCGGCTTTTTGCATATTGTTCGGCATGGCGCCGGACCCAACGCGATTTATATCGTGACGTATCACCGCTTGAATCAGGAAGGCTCCGCGGCTCAGCACCGCACGGAGGGGCATCCGAAACCGTTGCTGGCGGAAGGGGCGCAGGAGCTGATCGAATTGCTGGAACGAATCGGCGTGGACTTTCATCTAAGTGAAGTGCGCGGGGCGCTGGAAGATATTCTTCGGCTCGGCTCAGCCAACATCCCCGATCTGTGGCTCAGCGATGAGGAGATGCTCGAGAAAGGCCTCGTCGAGGGCTAGGGTCAAACTGAAAACGAAACAACGGCCGGAGCAGAAATGCTTCGGCCGTTTCGTTTTTGATGCCCGGGTTCAAACACACTCAAGAACGCGGATCTTCTGCAACTCAGGCACGGCCTATTCGTGTTGCGATGCAAGGTGGAAGCTCGTATAGTAGCCGCATGAGCCCCCTCCGAGCACGCGTTGAGAACGGGCGCATCATACTCGACGAGCCGACCACCTTGCGGGACGGGACGGTTATCGACCTGGTTGCCGATGATGAAGGCGACGACCTCACGAATGAGGAACGTCACGCCCTGCATGAAGCGCTATCGGCGTCCTGGGAGTCGGCAGAGGCTGGCCGGCTCCGCCCCGGGTCTGCCATCTTGGATGAGTTGCGCCGACGGCGGTGAACCTGCAGGTTCGCGTTACACCTGAGGCTGAAACGCAGATCCGCGAAATCGATGGCTGGTGGCGCGAAAATCGTTCAGCTGCGCCAGACTTGTTCCTGAGCGAACTTACCGAATCATTCGACATTATTGCCGGTGCACCCCAGATAGGGCGCTTGTACAGAAAATCGCCTCTCCGGAATGCGCGACGTTTGCTACTTAAACAGACGCGTTATCACGTCTACTACGTAACCATGCCTGGTGAGGTTAGGGTGCTCGCGGTGTGGCACGCCCAACGTGGAGTTGGACCACCTCTGCGGGCTCTGTGAATCGAGGCCCTAAGAATTCCCGCCCACTATCGAGATGCTTGATCCCCTCGGTTTCCTGCTTTCTCGCGTTTTCGGTCAGCGCGGACGGGGACGAAGGGGCGGGCGGGCGGTAAGGGAGCGGGGGCGCATGCGGAAGCGCGGGCCGATGGGCGGGGGGACGTTGCGGAGGAAGTCGCCGCAGCAGGGGCAGTGGCCGTCGTTGAGAGTGGGCACGGTGATATCGGCGCGCATCCATTGGCCGCGGGCTTCGCAGAGCGGATTGATGCACTGCACGGTAAAACCGGGCATGTATTGCATTTGATCTCCCTCAGAGGCCGCAAAAGCTTGCATTTTTCCGGTGACCACGCAACGAGCGAGCGGCTCGCGGCCGCACCTGGAATAAATCCGAGCTCCCCTTGCCGGATAAACCCCTCGCACGATCCGATGAATGGGAATCCGTGGTCACAAAGACCGCGGGTACAGCGTTCGACTGGGCCGCGCGGGAACAGTGCCAGCGATGGAGCGGATTGTGGCGCGAGAGGCCTGTGGTGTCAAGAGAAAAGAGTACAAGGGATTGTGGTATGGTTGCGGGAGCATTTCTAGTGACTGGTTGATTCGTGACTGGTGGCTGGCGAAGAGCCGCGAGAATCACGGAAATGGCCGGTTCGAGCGGATCAAGAAATAGTGAGGGGTCCGATTGCGTAGCAAGAAGTGATGGTGGCGCGGCGCGAGTTGTGCGTGGACGGGCCGCGAGACGGAGAGAGAGATGCCGACTACAGGAAAGTTTGATTTGGGTGGCGGAGGGATGCCGCAGATGCCGAATTTGAGCGGCGCGGGGAAGAGAATTTTGCAGCTGGCGATCGTGATCGTGCTGTTTTTCGTGTTGATGGCGAGCATTACTTCCATTCCAACGGGAAATGTGGGCGTGCTGACGCTGTTTGGGCGGGTGACGGGCGACGTGCTGCCCGAGGGAATTCACATGATCAATCCGCTGAAGTCGGTGGAGAAGCTCTCGGTGCAAACGCAATCGGTGAAGGAAAGCGCTAACGTGCCTTCGAATGAGGGGTTGATCCTGGCGCTGGACACGTCGCTGCTGTTCCGGCTGGACAAATCGATGGCGGCGCAGGTGTTTCAGACGGTTGGGTCGGATTACGCGGAGAAGATTGTGGAGCCGACGCTGCGGGCGGCGATCCGCGCGTCCACGTCGGCGCATTCGGCGAATGCACTGTATACGAATGCGCGTGAGTTGGTGCAGCAACAGATCCAGGACGAGTTGAAGGCGCAACTGGCGCCGCGCGGCGTGATCGTCGAAAACGTACTGCTGCGCGACGTGCAGTTGCCGGCCATGTTGAAGAGTTCGATCGAGGCAAAGCAACAGGCCGAACAGGATGCGCTGCGCATGAGCTTCATCTTGCAAAAGGAAAAGCAGGAAGCCGAGCGCAAGCGCATCGAGGCGCAGGGCATCGCGGACTTTCAGAAAATCGTGGCGACGGGGATCAGCCCGCAATTGCTGGAATGGAAAGGTATTGAGGCGACGGAAAAGCTGGCGGCGAGTGCGAATGCCAAGGTGGTGATTATCGGGAATCCGAAGAATGGGCTGCCGCTGGTGCTGGAGCCGAAGTAACGGTGAATGGTGACTAGCGACTCGTGACTGGTGACTTGTAATTCATAACTGGCGAGTATGATCCTCCCTGCCTGAATAGCAGATCCAGCCGGCAAAACGGAAGTACGAAGATTTTCGTTGACAATACGAAGAGCTTCGTATTAGTGTCTGCGCATGAGCCAGGAACCACTACAAAAACCAACGGCGTCTGAGCTGGAAATTCTGCGTGTGCTTTGGGCGCGCGGGCCTTCGACGGTGCGGGAAGTGCACGAAGCACTGAGCGAGCAAAAGGCGCTGGGGTACACGACTGTTTTGAAATTGCTGCAAATCATGACGGCGAAGGGCACGGTGCGCCGAAACGAAGACCAGAGGGCTCACGTTTATGAAGCTTGCCAGCCGGCCGCGGATACGAAGCGCCAGCTGGTCGGCGATGTTTTGCAGCGGGTGTTCGAGGGATCTGCCAGCGAATTGATGATCCACGCGCTGGAAGGGCGGCGAACTTCGAAGAAGGAATTGGGAGAGTTGCGGCGTCTATTGGATGAGTACGAGAGGAGAACGCGATGAGCTACTTCGCGAATTGGATCTCGCCGGAAGTGATGCGAACGCTCGGGTGGACGCTGCTGCATTTTATCTGGCAGGGCGCGGCGCTGGCGGCGCTGTTCGCGGTGGTAGTCGCGGCTTGCCGAAGCGCCGCGGCGCGTTACGCGCTGGCGGTGGGTGCGCTGGTGCTGATGATGTTGGCTCCCGTTCTTACATTCGCGTGGTTACTCCAGGAAACGAGTCCGGCCGTGCGGTCTGGGGCGCAAGCTGCTTTGGCAAAGGTGGGGACAGCGGGGCAGCGCACAATCGTTGCCGCGAACGCCGGCGCCCCGGCCGCGGAAGTTGCAGGCGAAACGCCGGCGGCGATGCTGTGGCTGGTGGAGTTGTGGTTCTTGGGGGTGCTGTTGTTGAGCTTGCGGACGGCGGGCGGATTGTTTGTGATCGAGAGAATGCGGCGCAAGGAGCTTCGACCGATCGGGCGAGAGCTGTACCTGCGATGTATTGCGCTGCAATTGAGGATGGGACTTGAGCGCGTGGTGCGGTATTGCGAATGCGAGCGGCTGGAGGCTCCGGTGGTGCTCGGGTGGTTCCGTCCGGTGGTGCTGCTGCCGATCAAGGCGCTGACGGGGTTGAACGAAGAGCAGATCGAGGCGGTGATTGCGCATGAGCTGGCGCACATTCGGCGGCTGGATTGCTTTGTGAATCTTTTCCAGATTGCGGCGGAAACGCTGCTGTTCTACCACCCGGCGGTTTGGTGGGTGAGCCAGCGGATTCGAGCGGAGCGGGAACACTGCTGCGACGACGAGGCGATTGCGATTTGCGGCGATGCGGTGAACTACGCGCGTGCGCTGACGCTGATGGAAGAGTGGCGGACGGCTCCGGCGTTACTGATGGCAGCCAATCGCAGTCCACTGGCGGAGCGCGTGTTGAGGCTGCTGGGATTGAATGGAGCTACGGGGAGGACACGCATGGCGGGACTGGGAATGAGTTTTGTTTGCCTGGCCGGGGCGCTGCTGGCGGGGAATGCGTTTCTCGGGGTGGCGCATGCTTCGCTGGGAGCGAGTGCCGCTATAAAGCAAGATCATTCGAGTGATAGCGTGATTGTTGTCAGGCCGGAGCCTGCGGCGGCGAACGAAAGCCGGCCGCAAGCGGCCAAGCCTTCCGGAACGGGGACTCAGCCTGCGCCGAAAGCTCAGACGGACAACAACAAGGCTTCGCAGACATCCAGCGATGAACAGGACAAGAAAGAATCCTATCTGGATGCGATGCAGGCGGCGGGATTCAAGAATCTGAACGTGGACGAGATCATCGCGATGAAGATTCAAGGGGTTACGCCCGCGTATGTGAAGCAGATTCACGAGATGGGATTTCAGCCGAACGCTGACGAAATCATCGGGATGAGAGTGCAGGGCATCACTCCCGAATACATTCGTGAGATGCAGGGCATCGAAGCAAAGCTTACGGTGGACCACTTAATCGGGATGAAGGTGCAGGGCATTACTCCGCAATACGCGCACGATTGGCGCGAATTGCGGCTGCAGCCCGGGCCGGATGGTCTTATTGGAATGAAAGTGCAGGGAATTACGCCGGAGTATATCCGCGAGATGCGGGCGACGGGACTCGAGCCCGATGCCGATGAGCTGATCGGGATGAAGGTGCAAGGCATTACTCCGGAATATGTAAGAGAGATGCAGGCGGCAGGGCTCAAGCCCGAGACGGACGAGTTGATCGGGATGAAGGTGCAGGGCATTACGCCGGAGTACGTGAAGAGCCTGCAGGCGGCGGGATTCAAGGATCTCAGCTGCAACGAACTGATCGGTGCGAAGGTGCAGGGGATCACGCCGGAATTCATCGAAAAGGCGCGCAAGCACGGTTTTCAGAATTTGACGCTGGACAAGCTGATTGGGCTGAAGCACGCGGATATTTTGTGAGCTTCGCGAATTGCACGGAGAGGAGTGACGAATCATGAATCTCGAACGAATTGCCGGGCTGGTCCTGATTATTGCGGGCGTGACGTTTACCGTCGCGAGCACGATTGGAGACGAGACGCGCAGCGGCGATTGGACGATTCACCGGTCCGACGAGGCGGGGAAAGTGGAGTTCTCGTTGATGGATTCCCGCGCGGGGCACCATTTCCATCACAGCTCGGACTGGTCGGCGAGCGACTTTGCGGGATTGGATTTTTCGAAAGCCGGGCGGCAGGACGTGCACTTCACGATTGCGCGCGACGCGGGGAAATTCGAATGCGAGGGATTCCTGCAGGATGGAGAGGGAGCAGGCCTGTTTCATTTCGCGGCCGATCCGAAATATGCGCAAGAGATGAAGTCGCTCGGATTTGAACGAATCGATGGCGACGGGCAGTTCGCGATGGCCATTCACGACGTCAGCCTGAAGTTCGCAAAAGAAATCAACAGCAAGAACTTAGAAGGATTGGACACGGACAAGCTCATCGCGTTCAAGATTCACGGAGTGACCCCGGAATTTATCGACGCGATTCGTTCGTCGGGGTTGAACGTTTCCGACAGCGACAAATTCATTGCCTTCCGGATTCATGGCGTTTCTCCGGAGTTCATTTCTGGAATTCGCTCGGCTGGGCTGAACATTTCCGATGCCGATAAGTTGATTGCGTTCCGCATTCACGGGGTGAGCCCGGAAATGATTCGCAGCCTCCGGCAGGCCGGCTACGCGCCAGATGCGGATAAGCTCATCGCCATGAGGATCCATGGAGCGACGCCGGAGTGGGTGGATGAGCTGAAGAAGTGCGGGTACGATCGCATGGACCTGGATAAATTGATCGCCTTCCGGATTCACGGAGTCTCGCCAGAGTTTATCGGGGAACTCCAGAAGCTGGGATTTGCACATCCGGAGCCGGATCAACTGATTGCCATGCGTATTCATGGAGTGACGCCGGAATTCATCACCGGGCTTCAATCGCGTGGAATGAAAAACCTGACCGTCGACCAACTGGTCAGCATGAAAATTCACGGGATTGATTGACCTTGGGGACTTAGCAACACGCCCGCCGGGCCGAGCAATTGAAGCGAAGAAATTTCCGCGGCAATTCGAACCAAGCTCAACCACAAAATAACCAGTGCGAATGCCGAAAATGGCGCGACTGAGAATTACGGTTTGGGAGGCGGAGTCTGCGCGGCAGGCTCGGCCGGCGGAGCAGGCGCGGTCGCGGTGCCAGAGGTGTCCGGCGGCGGCTGCAATTCCTGGATACGGGACTTCAGCCGCGCAACTACTTCTTGTTTATCGCCTATCTGCTGCTTCTGGGAATCCAGCTTGGCTTTTCCAGCGGTGTCATGTGCATAGTCGGGATTAGAAAAGTAGGTGTCCTGCGCCAAGGCCAGTTCGCGCTGCATAAGATCGAGATCGCTTTGCGCTTGCTTGAGTTGTTCCTTGAGTTCAGCAAGTTCCTTGGCATCTTTTGGATCTTTTTGATCCTTCGCGCCTTCGGCTGCGGGGGCGCCACTGGGTGGGTTACCTGCTACGCCGGGGGCGGGAATAGGGACAGGGAACCCCGAGGCGGGTGTGGCGTCGGGAGCGGCAGGTTTCACGTCGTCTTCGGTAATGACTCTTGCGGGTTTGGCGTTCGCGGCCGCCTTTTTCTGCTCGCGCGCACGGCGGGCGGCCTCTGCAACTGACTGAGTATCCTGGGATTGGGCGAGAGTGGCCGCCGGAATCAGCGCGGCGGAGAGAACCGCGGGAAGGGCCAGGCGCAATAGGATGCAGCGCAACATGTTGCGACTCCTCATAGCTGAGTGAGCTTGGACAATTCTTACGATACCCCGCGGGAACGTGTATGACAATCCCCCGCGGAAAAGCAGTGCGAATCAGCCAATGGACGAAATAAAGCGCGCTTCGGACAGGTCATAAGCATTCGTGGGGAGACTCCTGTGCTGGCGGCATAGCCCGGGGTGGTACGCGTGCGACTATACTGAAATGCGGATAGAAGCGAGAATCGGCGAGAAGAAACAAGGCATGGCAAGAGTTTCAAGATCAACGCTGATCGAGTTGTCTCTGCTGCTCGTTTTTTGCTTAGCGCCGGTGACTCATGCGCAGCAACCGCCCCCCTCGAAGCCGGAAACAGCGCCTGCCGAGGCGCCTGCGATGGTAACAAAGCAGGAGAGCATTCCGCCGAGGTCCGAGCACCGGTTTTGGGACAAGGAGAACGACTGGCTGTTTGCGGGAGTTGGGGCGTCGCGGACGCTGGACTATTTTTCGACGCTGAATTTGAGGCGCAGGGGCGATAAGGAACTCCTGGTCACTAATGATCTGGTGGATGATCACGCGGCGTTCGCGGTGGTTGAGGCAGCGGGAACGGGCGTTTCGATCGGCGCGTCGTATTTATTTCACCGCTATGGACACCACAAGCTGGAGCGATGGACGTCGATCGTGCATATTGGGCTGACGACGACCGGGGCGGTGCGCAACTATTGTTTGAAGACGGCGCATCATCCGGCAACTGGTCCCTAGACGGCGGGATCTCGCAACGCGGAAACGGTTTTGAACTGGCTCCCGTCCAATACAAGCAGATGGAATATTGCGGTTCGAACGACAGTCCTGCATACTCGCGGCGCGCGCGAGTGCTGTCCCCCAGCGCATCGAGATTGACGATGAAAATAATCCGAGGAAGTCTCATGGGACGGTCGGCATCCCTTCATGTTTTCCTGTTTGTTATTTTTGTTAGCCTGGGGTGTTCCCAGGTCTCGTTCGCGGCAGCTCCCCAGGTGGCTCGTGCGGAGCTGAAGCCATATCCAGCGCAAACTTCTCCGCAGGATAAGAATTCTCCGCCAAGCCCAGCCTCTGGATCACAAACTTCGGAGCAGTCCAGGACCGAGCAATACACGCTATCGCAGGAGCGTTACGAGAAGGCGGTGGCGTATTCGCGGGCGGATTACACGCTGTACTTCGTTTCTTATTTTCTCGGCGGACTTTTTCTGTTCCTTATTTTGCGGCTGGGAGTGGCGGCGAAGTTTCGCGACATTGCCGAGAATGTGAGCGAGAAGAGGTGGGTGCAAGGAGTGGTGTTCGTGCCGCTGCTTTTTTTGACGATTGACGCGCTGGACCTGCCGATCAGCGTCTATTGGCACTCGCTTTCGTTGCGATACGAGCAGTCGATCCAGGGATGGGGCTCGTGGTTCTGGGACTGGGCGAAGGGAGAATTCGTGGTGATGGTTTTGGGGATTCCCGTTGTTCTAGTTTTGTACGCGTTGATGCGGCGCAGCCCGCGGCGGTGGTGGCTCTATGCTTGGGTTCCGGCGGTGCTATTCGAATTGGCGCTGATTGTCATCACTCCGATGGTGATTGATCCGCTGTTTAACAAATTCGAGCCGCTGAACAAAGAACATCCAGAGCTTGTGGCTTCGATCGAGAAGTTGACGAATCGCGCGGGCGTGCCGATTCCGCCGGAGCGCATGTACCTGATGCTGGCGAGCCAAAAAACCAACGCGATCAACGCGTATGTAACGGGGTTGGGCGCGTCGAAGCGCGTCGTCATTTGGGATACGACCATTCAGAAAACCACGAATGACGAGGCGTTATTCATCGTTGGACATGAACTAGGCCATTACGTCCTCGGGCACGTTTGGAAAGGATTTCTGTTGGGTGCGGCAGGGCTTTTGGTGGCGCTCTATCTACTGTTTCGCGGATTGCACTGGACCCTCGGGCGCTGGGCCAAAGACTGGAACCTGTATGGCCCGGAAGATTGGGCTTCGCTCGCGGTGCTGTTGCTGCTGCTGCAGGTGCTGCTGTTCTTTTCTTCGCCGGTCATCAGCGGGGTCAGCCGCATGGAGGAGCATGCCGCTGATGTCTATGGATTGGAAGTGATTCACGGGTTAATCCCGAATTCTGCGGAAGTCGCTGCGCACGCGTTTCAGGTGCTGGGGGAACTGGACTTGGCGGATCCGAATCCGCCGGCGTTCATCACGTTCTGGCTGTATTCGCATCCGCCGCTGGGAGACCGGTTGGTGTTCGCGCACAGTTACGATCCGTGGTCCAAGGGGGAATCGCCGAAGTACGTGAAATAGCCACGAGCGTCAGTGCGCTGAGATTCTATTGTGCGTGGCGGGAGTTGGAATGTTTGCGTGCGAAGGCGGCAACTTTGCTGCGATTGCCGCAAGCGGCCATGGAGCACCACCGGCGGCGACGCGTGCGAGAGGCGTCGTAGAAGAAGAGGCCGCATCGAGGGTTGGCGCAGAGGCGAATGGGGGCTCTCGCTCCTTCGACGACAATCTCCGCGGCGGAACGGGCGATGGCGGCGAGCAGCCAGTCGAGACTGTCTTCGCGGGCGATGTACTCGATGCGCCAGGATTGATCTTGCTGCAAGAGTTCGTCGTGGCCCTCGGTGATGCGGAGGAGGGCATTCACCGGTTCGACCCACTCGCGGGCGATTCGTTCCTTTCGGACCATGGCCGTGAATATGCGATGCAGCGATTCCCGTAGGCGGTGAGATTTTTCGAGAAGAGCGTCGGCGGACTGGGGGTCGCTCTGGGGCAGGAGCAGCAGCCGGGCGCTCCGCTCAGAAGATACGATGCGCGAAGCCTCGAGGAATGCAATAAGGTCTTCCCAATGAAGCTCTCGCGAAGGAGGGGCAGCGTTGACGAAGTTGAGGGCCAGGCGTCCGCCGAGGAGTGTGTGGGCCTCAGTATGATTAAGCGAGGGCATGACGGCGATAACCGGTTATGAGCTTCAAGACGGTTATCATACGCTTGTTTGGGCATAATGGACCATTTCTTTGAAACCTTTGGAGAATTGACGACTCTTATTCGGTAGGCGGCTGAAAATGAGAACCTTGATTACGGTCTTAGTGCTCGCAGCTTTCGTGCTTGGCGCATTCGCGCTGACATCCCACCATAGTCCACGGGCTCTCCAAAGCGCCCAGGCGGGCATGCGGGCACCGGTTGTGGTTGAGCTTTTTACGTCGGAAGGGTGTTCAAGCTGCCCTCCGGCCGACTCTCTTTTGGCGAGACTCGCAGACCAGCAACCGGTGGGCAACGCGGAAATCATCGCGCTGGAAGAACACGTTGATTATTGGAACGACTTGGGTTGGATGGACCCGTTTTCTTCGCGAGAGTGGACCACGCGGCAAAACGTGTATGCCGGTCCACTGGGGAATGGCAACCCGTATACGCCGCAAATGGTGATTGACGGCAAAACGGAGGTAGTTGGCAGCGATGCGGGCAAGGCGCGCCAATTGATTCAACAAGCGGCCGGGGAAGAGAAAGCACCAGTAATGCTGACGCAGAGCAGCGCGGCCAAGAGCGGCGCCGCGGAGTTCTCCGTAAAGGTGGGACTTCTGCCGCGAAGCACGAAGGGCGATACGGCGGAGGTGTGGCTGGCGGTGACGGAAACGGCGCTGCATTCCGCGGTATCACGCGGAGAAAATGCGGGCGAGGATTTGCATCACGCCGCGGTGGTGCGAACGATGGAACGGATCGGTGAAGCGAAAGGCGCGAGCGAAGCCGCTTTTGCTAAAGATGTGAGCGTTCCACTGAAACCGGAATGGAAGCGTGAAAATTTGAAGGCCGTCGTGCTGGTGCAGGAGAAGAAGAGCCGCCGAATTCTAGGCGCTTCGGAAATCCGCGTAGCGCAGTAAACCGCACTCGCTGATACTTTTCCGTTTACCGCGAAACCCGCTTCTCATTTGACAATCGATTATTCTTAAAGCATTTTCAACGACGGCGTGCGCGACGGCATGTTCTCTGCGAGACTCTTAAGATGGATAAAGCCTGTCTAAGTTTGAGTGGGCAACCGCTTACGGCGGAACGTCGAGTCCGTCTGACAGAAGCATGCGGTGGATCATTTTCCTCGAGGTGATTGTTGGATTCTGAGCCTCTCCACGATCCTCCCTCCATATCACCCTCTATGGGCCCGCCTCCTGAAGAATTTCCGGGGAATATTTTTCTGAATGATGGGGGATTGCGCGCGGGCTGGCGCCTCCTGGTTTATGCGCTGTTCGTTGCGGGGCTCGGAGTCGGCGGGGGGATCTTGCTACTGCAGTTTGTGCCGCCGTTGCGGAGTCTCTCGTTTTCCGGCTATTTGTTTGCGGACGAGGCGTTCTGCTTCCTTGTGGTTTTTGGAGCGGCACTGATCATGGCGCGGCTCGAGCGGCGGCCCGCCGGCGTTTATGGATTGCCGCTCCAAGGAGCGTTCGAAAAATTGTTTTGGCAAGGTTGCCTGTTTGGATTGGCTGAAATATCCGCGCTGATTGGGCTGGTTTCCGCCTTAGGCGGCTACTCGTTCGGGAGCCTTGCGCTAACTGGACGAGAACTTTTGCGGTGGGGAATACTCTGGGCGATTTTCTTCATACTCGTGGGCCTGTTCGAGGAGTTTTTGTTCCGCGGGTACACGCAATTCACGCTCGCGGATGGGATCGGCTTCTGGCCGGCGGCGATTCTGCTCTCCTGCTTCTTCGGGGCGGTGCACTTGGACAATCCCGGAGAAGATTGGGTGGGCGCGGCGAGTGTCGTGAGCATCGGATTGGTTTTCGCGTTTGCTTTGCGGCGCACCGGGAATCTCTGGTTCGCCGTGGGGTGGCACGCCAGCTTCGATTTCGGCGAGACGTTTCTCTATTCGGTGCCGAATAGCGGCGTGGTTTTCGACGGGCATCTTTCAAATGCAACCCTTCACGGAGCCAACTGGCTGACAGGAGGATCGGTAGGCCCCGAGGGCAGCGTATTCAGTTTTGTGACGATGGGAATTTCGGCGCTGGCCATTCATTTCCTGTTTCCTGCAAAAAACAAAAAGCCCGCTTTGGACTAGACGAGGGTATGGCTCAGTGGACGAGCTCGGAGGCGAATACGAGCCGCACTCCCTGGGCCTGCGCTTTGGGGAGAACTTCTCGCAAAGCCTGAAGCGTTGCGGAATGGGGATGGCCGATGGCGATGGCCTGGCCTTTTTCGCGAGCGCCGCGCAGGGCGAGTTCTAGCTGTTTGCGGACGGCGGGAACTTCAGCGACGTCATCGAGAAAAGGCACGTTGCGGAACGCGGAGGGAATACCATCGCGCTGCGCGGTGTCGTAGGCCACGGTGGCGGCGGTCGTGCGGCTATCGATGTAGAAAAGATGGTGGTCGCGCAGGACGGGCATGAGTTCGGACATCAGCGCGGAATCGGAAGTGGCTTGCGAACCTTGGTGATTGTTGACGCCCACTACGCCGGGGACCTCTTGTAAGAATTGATCCACTAAGTTCGATACTGCCTCCGCGGGCATGCCGGGGTGCAGCTCCTGCGCTTCGGGTTGTTCATTCGCGACGGATTGCATTGGGAGATGAAGCAGGACTTGATAGCCGCGGCTGTGCGCTTCGTTGGCGATCTCGACGGAATGTTCATGATTGGGCAGAACGGAAATGGTCAGCGGATAAGGAAGCGCAAAGATGGCTTGGGCGGCAGCAGTGTCGCTGCCAAGATCGTCGAGGATGATGGCAAGTCTGGGGGTCGAGGATGGACCGGTTGTGCTGCTATTTTGTTGCGAGAGCTTGGAGCCAATGTGAATGTGAATCGCATGTGTTGGCACGCCCGCTTTCAGGTAGAAAAAAAGAATTCCTTCGCGGCTTTCGGAGGGCTGCTCGGTGAGGCCGTTGCGGGTGGCCACGGCGCCCAGGGATTGCTGAATCTTTGCGATCTGGGAGCGCGCGGCGGAATCCGGCCCATTCGAAAGAATGGTGATATCGAGATGGTCGGTGTTTTCGGGGGATGCGCTGGACGCTTGCAGGCCGACACGAATATCGGAACCCGGCGGCATCGCTGTCCTGGCCGCGTCCGCTAATTCACGCGTGATTGCGTGAATTCTTGAAGGGGCGAATCGCGTCGGTTCTGATTTCTTGCAACCAGCGGCGACAATGCCGATGAGCAGAAGAAGGGCAAGCAGGCCAAAGCCTGACTGACGATTCTTGGAATTCGATGACGCTGAGGGATTGGTCCCTATCGAAACGCCCGCGCGAACCACAGAATACTACGCGGCCTTTTTCGCGGGGGCTTTCAAGAGCTCAAGCGCGCGGTGGAAGATTGGATCCTCCGGAGACAGGGGGCGCGGCCCCAGACCAGGCTCTTTTTGGACATCGGTGTCCGGTGCCACATCTTCGTCGCCGGTATCCGCATCGTCTTCGGCGACGGCGCGCACCACTTCCGTGGGCGTGACGCCTTCTTCCAAGATGGACTTGCCGCCAGGATTGTAATAATTCGCCACGGTGAGAATCAGGGCCGAGCCATCGTCCAGCGTGATGAGTTTCTGTTCGGAGGCCAGACCAAAGCTGCGTTCGCCAACGACATCTCCACGATGGTTGGCGACGATGGCGGAAGCCAGAACTTCCGCGGCGCCTGACGTGGTGACATCAATCAGCACGGACACAGGGCCTTTCCAAACGACTTGCTTGGGCTCTGCGGAGAAGACTTGCGTCGAGACAGTCTGTCCGCGCAGCGTGGTCAACATTCCGGAAGGTACAAACAGCCGGGCCATGGAAATGGCTTCGGAGATGGGGCCGCGTCCACACTCGCGCAGATCCAGAATAACTTTGTGAACGCCCTGCTTTTCCGCGTCGAGAAGCCGGTTGCGAATGTCATCGGTGCGCCCGGCGTCCAGCGACGGGAAGCGCAGAACGAGAATGTCGGGATCCGTCTTTTGCACGATGATTTTCGGAGTGGTGAGCTTCTCGCGAACGAGGTCGATGTCTTCCGGAGTGGCTTTGCCGCGGCGGATGACAGAAACCTTGACGCCGGTGCCCGGTTGGCCATTGAGAAGATTCAGAGCCTGGCCGACGGACATGTCGCGTGTGGTGAAGCCAGCGACAGACTCAAAAATATCGCCGCTACGAATTCCGGCTTTGGTGCCGGGGCTGTCCGGGAGAACCGAAAGTACAATTACATAACCGTAGCGCTTGCTGAGCGTCAGGCCGGTTTCCGCGGTTCCAGGATTCTGTAGCTTCTTCTTGTACTCTTCGTATTCGCGCGGCGTGAGGTAGCTGGATTGCGCGTCGAGGGATTCCATCAGCCCGTGTAAGGAGCCTGCCGTCACGGTGCGCATGTTCGGATCGTCCACATAGTCCTGCTGGATTTTCTGCAGGACTTCGCCGTAGACGGTGAGCGATTTGTAGGTTTTGTCATCCGGCGTGCGGCCGAGAACGTGTCCCAAGCCTGCGTAACAAAAGATGGCCACTGATATGGAAAAAACTGCAATGCGAGCCGCTCGACTCATTCCTCACCCATCCTCATAAAACTACGAAATTCGATTATAGCACTGCACAAGGGTGGGACGCGTTAGGAATGAAAAAGGAAGTCTGTGCCGCCGTGTCGCAAAAACTAAATCTGGTGAATAGACACGTGGAATCGGTGAAATGTTGCGCAATTACCACACCACTTGTTCGTGCTGACTAATTGTGGTCCTTAAGTCGTTGATAGTAAAGAACAAGCTTGACAAGGGCTGGCATGCAACATGCTACCATTGGATGGGGCATGTTCCAGACAACTATAGCTAGGGAAGCGCGCGCCGAGGGTGTGGGTCTGCACACTGGTGTGTACGGGCACGTGCGTTTGGTGCCCGCGCCCGCCGAAACAGGGATCGTCTTTCGCCGCGTGGACCTCGATAATTTTCCCATTGAAGCGCAGGGCCACAACGTTGCGCGCGTCAGCTACGCGACGAGCTTGATGAAGCAGGGCGTTTTGCTCTCCACGACGGAGCACCTTCTCGCGGCCATTTATTCCTGCGGAATCGACAACATTTATATCGACATCGATTCGATCGAAGTCCCGATTCTGGACGGTTCGGCGGAGCCGTTCATGCAAATGCTGGAAAAATGCGGCATTCGCAAGCTGCGCCGCAAACGACGCTATCTTAAGGTGTTGAAGCCGCTGGAAGTCGTGGAGGGCGACCGCCGCATTGGGATCTACCCGGCGGACGAGTTTCGTGTGTGCTGCTATGTGGATTTTCCGCACCCGCTGGTCGGCCAGCAGGAGGTGGAGATGGTGGTTGGCCCGGAAACCTTCCGGCACCTCTTGGCGCGGGCGCGCACCTTCTGTTTCGAGCGAGACATTGAGCCACTTAAGGCCATGGGCCTGATCCGCGGCGGTTCGCTAGACAACGCCATCGTCCTTACCAACGACGGCGTCATGAATGGCCCCCTGCGCTTCCCCGACGAATTCGGGCGGCATAAGGCTCTGGATCTGATCGGAGACCTTGCGCTGGCGGGGCTTCCCCTTTTGGCACGGGTGGAGGCGCACAAGGCTGGCCACGCCCTTCATACCCAGCTCGTCAGCCGGCTTTTGGCCGATCCATCGCTTTGGACCATAACCACCGAGGAGACGGCCCGGTCCGAAAGGGAAGCTTACCTGCCGGTTCTTTCCCCTGCCTCTGCTGCTGATTAGGGATTCGCCGCCTTCCATACATCCCTTGATTGCGAAATGACCGCTGCTCCCGCAGAATGGGCTGGAAATCATGTCCAACAATGATCTAGCCGTCATCGTATTAGCCGCGGGAAAAGGCACGCGGTTGAAGTCGAGCCTTGCAAAAGTGCTGCACCGCGCGGGCGGCCGCACGCTTGTTGAGCACGTTGTGCGCGCTTGCGGGCCGCTGAAAGCTAGGGAAACGGTTGTCGTCGTGGGCTACCAGGCAGAGCAGGTGACCGCGGTGGTTGAGCCGCTCGATGCGACGGCTGTGCTCCAACAGCCGCAAAACGGCACTGGCCACGCGATGCAAGTCGCCAAACGCGCGCTCGGTAGAGCGAAGTTCGCGATCGTGCTTCCCGGAGATGCTCCGCTGGTCCGCACGGAAACTTTGAAGGAATTGATCACCGTGCATCGTAATGGCAATGCAGCGGCAACGATCTTGACGGCGGTGCTCGTCGACCCTTCCGGGTATGGACGGATTCTGCGAAAGACGGAAACCACGGTGTCGGCCATCGTGGAAGAATCGCAGCTCAATGACGAACAGCGCGAAATCAACGAAATCAATTCCGCGATCTATTGCTTCACGCTGGAGAAGCTTTGGCCTGCGTTAGCTCAGGTAAAGCCAAACAACAAGCACCGCGAGCTGTACTTGACGGATGCGGTCGCCGCGATGAACGCAAAGGGCGACACCGTGCTGGCTCACGTGGCCGCCGACTCCCGCGAAGTGCTCGGATGCAATACCCGCGCCGACCTCGCGGAAGTGGACCGCATCTTCCGCGAATGGAAACGCAACGCGCTAATGGACGCAGGCGTGACGATTCAATTGCCAGAGACCGTGCTGATTGATCCGGACGTTACTGCGGGGGAAGACACGGTGATTGAGCCCGGAGTGCAATTGCTCGGAAAAACGAAGTTGGGCGAGCGCTGCACGATTCGAACGGGAAGCGTTCTCAACGACGCCGTTCTCGGCGATGACGTGACCGTCGAGCCGCATTGCGTGGTCGTGGAGAGCCGCCTGGAAAACAGCGTGCTCATCGGTCCGTTCGCCCGAATGCGCCCTGGGAGTCATCTGAAAACCGGCGCACGCCTCGGAAACTTCGTGGAAACAAAAAAGGCCGTCATCGGCGAAGGCACAAAAGTGCCGCACCTGACCTATCTGGGCGACGCCAAGGTGGGGCCTAAGACCAATATCGGGGCGGGCACTATCATCTGCAACTACGATGGATTTCACAAACACCCAACCAATATCGGCAGAGGAGTGTTCATTGGCAGCGATTCGGTGCTTGTCGCTCCCGTTCGAATCGGCGATGGAGCGTATGTCGCCGCCGGATCCGTGATTACGGAAAATGTTCCGGCTGACGGGCTCGGCATCGGGCGCGGACGGCAAGTGAATAAGCCCGGCTGGGCCTCCAAGAAGCGGCGTGAATTGGCTGCTGCCGGGCAACCTAAAAAGACAAAGAAAAAATCGAAACGCCGCAAGACTTCCAGAAAAAGGAAGTAACGTTTTTCAATTGAAAGCGCGACCGAAGTAAAGCGTTGCGCATTCCCTCCACGAATCATTGAATGGAGCTCGCTTGGATGCTATCGTCCGCGGTACGTGAAGCGGAAGGAGTCCTTCTGTGGGCAATTGGGTGAATTGGCTGCTGGTTATCGGCGGCATCGTGTGCGTCATCATCGAGCTGGCGCTGGGCGCGTTGACGGGTTTCGATCTGGCGCTTCTGGGTGCGTCGCTGGCAGTCGGCGGTGGAATCGGCCTCCTGGTCGGCTCAGGAAAGATTGGCTTGCTCGCGGCAGGCGTGCTCGCGTTGCTGTATCTGGCGGTGTTTCGAAGCTGGTTGAAAACGAAACTGACGGTGAAGGATCAGGCCAGCAACGTGGATGCGGTGGTGGGGAAAACCGGCGTGGTGACCAAGCGGATCGCCGTTCGTGAACCTGGCATGGTAAAGGTCGGCGCTGAAATTTGGCGAGCGGAGTTGACTATCGGAGATGATGTCGCGCGAGACGCCGGGGCGGTTGTGATGGTGCAATCGGTCGAAGGTGTAACGCTCAAGGTAAAGTGAGGGAATATGGATGCCATTGGCGGCCTTGTCGTGGTGGCCATTTTTGCGTTCCTGGTGCTTGGATTGGTGGCGCTGGCCAAGGGTGCGCGAACCGTCAAGCAATACGAAAAGGGATTGATCACGCGCCTGGGCAAGTATCACGGCATGGCGCCCTCTGGACTGACCTTTATCGTGCCCTTCGTTGACGATATCGTGCGCGTGGACATGCGCGAGCAAGTCATCACCGTGCCGCCGCAGAAACTCATCACCAAGGACAACGTCACCGTGGAAGTGGACGCCGTGGTCTATTACAAGGTCATCGACCCGGTGAAGTCGCAATACGAAGTGCAGGATTTCGGCTACGCCTGCACCACGCTGGCGCAGACAAATCTGCGCAACCTGATTGGCGACCGCACGCTCGACGAAACTCTCGTCGCCCGCGACATGATCAACACAAACTTGCGCGAAGTCCTCGACGAGGCCACTAACGGCTGGGGCGTGAAGGTAACGCGCGTCGAGGTGCAAAAGATTGAGCCGCCGCGGGACATCACCGACGCCATGTCCCGTCAGATGAAGGCCGAGCGCGAGAAGCGTGCCGCCGTTTTGGAAGCGGAAGGCATCAAGCAAAGTCAGATTCTGCAGGCCGAAGGCAAGAAACAGTCCGAAATCTTGAAAGCGGAAGGCGACGCCCAAGCCCGCATCACCCGCGCCAACGCCGAGGCCGAAGCCATCAAACTGGTGTCTAACGCGGCGGAAACGTACTTCAAGGAGCGTGCGGAAATGATGCGGCGGCTCGAAGTCTTGAACAATACTCTCGCGCAGAACACGAAATACATCGTGCCGTCGAACTCCAGCCTCGTAAACATTTTGGGCCTCGACGGCGCCATGCAGTCAATGCCGAAGCCGCTGAGTGATGCGCCCGCGCCAACTGCTTCCGGGCCGGCGGGCCGCTCGCTCTGATTATTGAGGAGGCTTTGTCATGGCAGAGACAAACGTCAAACGTGAAGTGCGGCTGACGACGATTTCGCCCCAGTTCGTCGTGCCGGACGTGGTGGTGGCCGCGGAATACTATCGAGACGTCCTGGGCTTTCGAATCCTGGACTATTTTCTCGATCCGCCGGTCTTCGCCATGGTGGCGCGGGACACCGTTGAAATTCATTTCGGGAAAGCCAGCGACGGTGTGCTTCCTTCCCCGAACTCCGAACGTCGCGGGCGCGGTCTAGGTCTCGACGCTTACATCTGGGTCAGCGATCTCGATCCTCTTCATGAGGAGTTGAAGGCGCGCGGCGCGAAAATTGTCGAAGCGCCCACGCTGCGCGTTTATAAGTGTTACGAGATGGTGGTCGAGGACAACTTCGGCTTCCGCTTGTGTTTTTCGATGGACTACAGTTTGAAAGAGACTTGAGGCGCGGCCAACTTGACTGCGCAAACTAGAAAACTCTGCGCAAGGCGCGCGTGTGCTAAAATAGGAGTTCCCGCAACGCTACAGGGAGCTGTCACCGCATGAAATTTGGAGTCGTAGTTTTTCCCGGGTCCAATTGCGACCACGACGCGTTTTACGCCATCAGCAACGTCCTGCACAAACCGGTCGAATTCATCTGGCACCAGTCGGAAAACTTGGCAAATTGCGACGCCATTATTCTGCCCGGTGGTTTCTCCTACGGGGACTATTTGCGGACCGGCGCGATTGCGCGGTTTTCGCCGGTGATGAAGTCCGTCGAGAAATTTGGCAAAAGCGGCGGCATGGTGCTGGGCGTTTGTAACGGCTTCCAGATTCTTTGCGAAGCGGGCCTGCTCCCTGGCGCGATGATGCGCAACAGCGGGCTGCGTTTTATCTGCCGCCACGTGCACATCCGAGTTGAGCAAACCGATACGCCGTTCACTAACGCCGCGCAGAAGGGCCAGATCCTCAAGATTCCCATTGCGCATTCCGACGGGAATTACAATTGCGACGAGGCCACGCTCGCAGAGCTCGAAAAAAATCGCCAGGTCATTTTCCGCTACACCACGCACGATGGATCTAACGACAACGCGGGGAATCCCAACGGCGCGGTTCGCAATATCGCCGGGATCTGCAATCGCGAACGTAACGTCGCTGGCCTGATGCCTCATCCCGAACGCGTGGTCGAACCTGCCCTCGGCTCTTCCGACGGCCTCGTGATTTTCCGCTCGATGGTGGAAGCGCTAGTCGGCGCTGCCAAGGCAACGGCTTGATGGCCACAGCAATCACTGAAATCAAGGTAACGCCCGAAATTGCCGCGGAACATGGTGTAACGCGCGAGGAATACGCGCGCATTCAACAAATTCTTGGGCGTGATCCGAACATCACGGAACTCGGCATCTTCAGTGTGATGTGGAGCGAGCACTGCTCCTACAAATCGAGCAAAGTCCATCTGAAGCGCTTGCCGACGCGCGGCAAGCTTGTGGTGCAAGGTCCGGGAGAAAATGCCGGCGTTGTGGACATCGGTGACGGGCTCGTCGCCGCGTTCAAAATCGAATCGCACAATCATCCGAGCTACGTCGAGCCTTTCCAGGGCGCGACCACCGGAGTTGGCGGCATCCTGCGCGATATTTTCACGATGGGCGCGCGGCCCATCGCCGTGCTGGATTCACTCCGCTTCGGCGAAATTACGCCGGGCAAACACACGAGTGAGGAAGAAGCTGCGAAGAATCGCCGGGTACTTGATGGCGTGGTTCGCGGTGTTGGAAGCTATGGAAATTGCTTCGGCGTTCCCACGGTCGGCGGCGAAGTCGCATTCGAACCGTGCTATTCGCAAAATCCGCTGGTCAATGCGCTCGCTCTCGGTATCGCCAAAAAGGAAGAAATCTTTCTGGCCAAGGCCAAGGGCATCGGCAATCCAGTGATCTACGTTGGCGCGAAAACCGGGCGGGACGGAATTCACGGCGCATCGCTTCTCGCTTCCGCGGAATTCACCGAGGAATCGCAGCAAAAGCGCCCCAACGTGCAGGTTGGCGATCCCTTCATGGAAAAGCTGCTGCTCGAAGCATGCCTCGAAGCCATGCAGACCGGAGCGGTCGTCGCGATTCAGGACATGGGCGCCGCCGGACTTACTTGCTCGACGATGGAAATGGCTTCGCGCGGCGGCACGGGGATTGAGATTGATCTAGCCAGAGTTCCGCAGCGCGAAACAGGAATGACGCCGTACGAAATCATGCTCAGCGAGTCGCAGGAGCGCATGCTGCTGGTCGCTGAAAAAGGCCGCGAGCACGAAGTGCTTTCTGTTTTCAAGAAGTGGGGCCTCGATGCGGTGGTCGTCGGCACGGTGACCGAAGGCGGCATCGCGCGCATCAACAACAACGGCCGAGTTGCCGCGGAGATTCCAGCGCATCCGCTGGCTGAAGAAGGGCCGGTTTACAATCGGCCGCTTGCAGCGCCCGCGCCGCGCATCGAGTCCGAAAAAGATTGGTTTGCATTCGCGCCGGAAGGCACGAACCTCACGGAAAACTTCAAAAAGTTGCTTGCGTCGCCCGCGATTGCCTCCAAGCGCTGGATCACCGAGCAGTACGACACTTCGGTAAGAACGAACACATTGGCTGGCCCCGGCGCGAGCGATGCGGCAGTTGTGCGCATCAAGGATCCGCAAACGGGCGCCGTGAAGCGCGCGCTCGCGCTCTCTACCGATGGCAATGGACGCTGGTGCTTCTTGAATCCGCGCGTCGGCGCCATGCACGCTGTTGCTGAAGCTGCCCGCAACGTCGCCGCTAGCGGCGCGCGTCCCATCGCCGCCACGAATTGCCTGAATTTCGGCAGCCCGGAAAAACCGGAAGTGATGTGGCAATTTTCTCAGGCCATTGATGGCCTCGGCGAAGCCTGCACCATCCTCAGCACGCCAATCACTGGCGGCAACGTCAGCTTCTACAATGAGACTCTCGGCAAATCCATTTACCCGACGCCGGTCATCGGTGTCCTCGGCATTCTCGATGACGTCTCGCGCGTTCTGAAAATCGCCTTCCGCGATGACGGCGACGTCATTCTTCTGCTCGACGGATCGAATTCCTCTGTAGTGGCGCAGCAAGCTTCGCCACCACAAAGCAATCAAGCGTCCGCGCTGGCGCGCGAATTTTCCTCCAGCGAATACTCCAAAACTATTACGGGCATTGTCGCCGGGGAACCGCCGGCGATCGAACTCACCGCCGAAAAACGCCTGATCGATTGCCTCGTCGCCCTCGCTGCCGAAGGCGCCATCCAATCCGCCCACGACATTTCCGACGGCGGCCTCGCCGTCACCCTCGCCGAATCCTGCTTCGCCTCCGTAGTGGCCGGTCTTCAGACCGGTGCTTCTTCTTCCGCCGCGAGCGCCACGCATCTCAGCGCAACCATCAAACTAAATGGCGACGCACCACCCGAGCACGCCGTCTTCGGCGAACGCGGCGCTCGCGCCGTAGTCTCCGTGAAGCCAACTGCGCTTGCCCGCGTTCTCGATACTGCGAGACAATACCAAGTGGCGGCGCACGAGCTCGGCCAGGTCACCCGCGACGGTTCATTCCGCATCGAACATAAGGGGCGCGCGGTGGTCGATGCTTCGGTTAAGGCGCTCCGCGACGTCTGGGCCCATTCGCTAGAATACGCACTGACTAAGCGATGAGCGATGCGACGATTTCCGTTGGTCAGAGCAGGGTGGTAACTTTTTTCGCAGTCTGTTGCACGTTTGCATCGATCAATGTTGTTCGCGGCTTACTAACTCGGACCAGCAACGGAATGTTTTTCGCGCTAGCGCAGAGCATGTTTATTCTGTTTACCGGTGCGGCTGCCTGGTACCTCTACCAGTCGAAGAGAGCTGGTTGGTATCTTAGCTTTATCGTTGTATTGAATTGGTTCGGCAGCGTAACGAGTCTGCGTGGTGTTTGGAACCTTTTTACTTCGGTTTTTACCGTCGGGATGATCGCGGTCTTGATCTGGTTGCTCCGAGCAGAGGTAAGGGCACGTTTTGAGGTGAAGTTTTAGCTCCAATGCACTTGTTTGAACCTATTCTCGACGATCATTTTCACGACGAGTGTGGTGTGTTCGGCGTGTTCGGGCATCCCGAGGCGTCGAACCTCGCGTATCTCGGTCTTTATGCGCTGCAGCATCGCGGGCAGGAATCCGCGGGCATCGTTTCCAGCGACGGCACGGAGCTGCATCTGCATCGCGCGATGGGCGAGGTAGAAGAGATTTTTCAGCCTAGTGTGCTTGCGCAGCTTCCCGGGAGCCTTGCGATCGGTCACACACGCTACTCCACAGCGGGCGACAAGGCGCTTCTGAACGCGCAGCCCATCATGATTGATTGCAACAAAGGCAAGGTCGCGCTCGGCCACAACGGCAACCTCACCAACGCCGCCGAGTGGCGCCGCAAGCTCGAGCATCGCGGCTCGATTTTCCAAACGAATAGCGACACCGAAGTCATCGTCCATCTAATCGCGCGTTCGCAAGCCCGCAATCTTTCCGGAGCGCTGGGAGACGCCCTCAATCAAGTCGAGGGCGCTTACTCGCTTCTCGTGCTCACGCAGGATGAACTTTACGCCGCCCGCGATCCCCGCGGCTTCCGTCCGCTGGTTCTTGGAAAGCTGACCACGCCCGGCGGCTTCGACTCCTGGCTTGTGGCTTCTGAGACCTGCGCCTTCGATCTCCTCAACGCGCAATACGTGCGCGAGATCGAACCCGGCGAAATGGTGCGCATTTCGAAAATGGGCATCGAGTCCATCCGCTTCGCGCCGGAGAAGCCGCTCCAGCAATGCATTTTCGAGCACGTTTATTTTTCACGCCCGGACAGCATTATTTTTGGCCGCTCCGTAAACGAGAGCCGCGAAGAGCTGGGCCGCCTTCTGGCCCGAGAGCATCCTGTGGACGCCGACATCGTCGTGCCTGTCCCGGATTCCGGCGTGCCCGCCGCCGTAGGCTACGCGCTCGAATCGAAAATTCCATTCCGCATGGGCCTGATTCGCAATCACTACATCGGCCGCACGTTCATCGAGCCTTCGCAAGCCATCCGCAATTTCGGCGTGAAGCTGAAACTGAATCCCATTCGCGGGCTGATCGAAGGCAAGCGAGTCATCCTCGTGGACGACTCCATCGTCCGCGGCACCACCAGCCGCAAAATCGTTCGCATGGTCCGCGAAGCCGGCGCCAAGGAAGTCCATGTGCGTATAAGTTGCCCGCCGACGATTTCGCCTTGCTACTACGGCGTGGACACGCCCACGCGCGAAGAGCTGATCGCCTCGTCGAACAGCCCCGAAGAAATCCGCAAGTTCCTAGGCGCCGATTCGCTCGGCTATGTTTCCCTGCCGGCGCTTCGCCGCGCCGTCGGCGACACGGAAGGCAAGTTCTGTACGTCTTGTTATACGGGAGTTTATCCCACGGATCTGGTGCAACTGGAAGTGCGCGAAAGCACGCCGAATGGAAAGTCGGGTGAAATCGATCATGGCAACGGCAACGAACCCGCGTCCGCAGAGCGGCCGGTGGTGGTGGAACATGAAAGCTGATAAAAAAACGAAAGCGGAAGAAGCCAACCTGCCGGTGAAGACCAAGATTCAGCGCGAGATCATCGCGTGGTTCTGGGTGGGGCTTGCGTTCCTGCTCATCAACGGCACGATCGGCCAGGCGCGCGTGATTCCCTCCGGCTCCATGGAAAATACGCTGCTCATCGGCGATCACCTCATCATGAGCCGCATCGGCTACGATGCCGGCGTGCCCTTCACCAATTGGCACGTGCCGCTGTGGCGCAATCCCAAGCGCCAGCAGGTGATCATTTTCAAGCCGCCGTTCGCGCCGGATACGCCGGACTATGTGAAGCGCGTCATCGGTCTTCCGGGTGACACTATAGACATTCGCGACGGCGCTGTTTGGGTGAACGGGCAGAAACTCATCGAAAAATATACGACTGGCCCGAGCGAGCCGTACGAATTGAAAACGCCGTTCAAAGTTCCTCCCGATAATTATTTCGTCATGGGAGACAATCGCGGAAATTCCTACGACAGCCGCTTCTGGGGCCCCGTTCCGCGCAAGGACATTATCGGCACGCCGGTAATGATTTACATGTCGCTGGACGTTTCGCCTGAGGCTTGGGAGCCGGGACAAATTCGCGAGCGGTTTTTTGCGTACGCGAACGCGCTGTTGCATCCCGGCGTCGTGCGCTGGAAGCGAATCTTCCGTACGTTTTAGGGTAGGCCGTTACGCCGAGAAGCAAAGCTTTGCGGAAAACGTCGCGACCCACCGCGACGTTCGAATGAATTCCTCAGTCCGAATGGCGGGCGTAAAGCTTCGCCATCGCCAGATGCGGGTACAAACGGGTCTCTCATGAAATATGCCGATGCTGGAGTGAACATCGCCGTCGCGGACGACGCCAAGCAAAGAATCCGCCACCACGCCAGCCACACGTTTACTCCTGGAGTGCTCAGCGGCATCGGAAGCTTCGGCGCGCTCTTCGCGCTCGACCGCAAAAAGTGGAAAGAGCCGGTGCTGGTTTCCAGCGCCGACGGCGTCGGCACGAAACTCAAAATCGCCATGGCCATGGGAATCCACGCCACGGTCGGCGGGGACCTCGTCAATCATTGCATCAATGACATTCTCGTGCAGGGCGCTGAGCCTTTGTTTTTTCTGGATTACCTGGCGATGGGCAAGCTCGATCCCGACGTCGTCGAGCAGCTCGTCGAAGGCATGAGCCGGTCCTGCCGCAAAGCCGGCTGCGCACTGATCGGCGGGGAGACGGCGGAAATGCCGGGATTCTATCCGCCCGGCGAGTACGATCTTGCCGGCTTCATCGTGGGCGCGGTGGAACGCAAGAAGCTTTTGACTGGGAAAAATGTGACCGCGGGAGACGCGCTCATCGCTTTGCCCTCCGCGGGATTGCACACCAACGGCTACTCCCTCGCGCGGAAACTTGTGTTCGAAGTGGCCAAGCTCAAGCCGGACACCTACGTTGCCGATGTCGGAAATAAAATCGGCGCGGAGCTGTTGAAGCCGCACTTGTGTTATGCGCCAGCATTAAAAAATATTCTCGCGCGCGGCTGGGTTTCCGCCATGGCGCACATCACCGGCGGCGGCATACCAGGAAATCTGCCGCGCGTGTTACCCAACGGCGTCAAGGCGGAAATTGACCTGGCGTCCTGGCCGGTGCCGGCGATTTTCAAATATTTGGCGAAGCTCGGATCGATTGATACCGACGAACTGCTCCAATCCTTCAATATGGGTGTGGGAATGATTCTCGTCGTCCCGCCGCAAAATGTGAAGCTCGTGGAAGCAGACCTCAAGAAGCGGCGCGAAAAATACTTTCTCATTGGCCGCATAGAGCGCGGTGAATCCGGCAAGCCCCGCGTCACCTACTCCGGCTCTCTCACTCTCGCGTGACGTCTCAATCGCTTTACACCACGTTCAGTGCCGCGCGCTTCGCTCCGCCGGCGTCCAGAACGGTTGCTTCGTGGCCACAAATTCGATCGGAACATCCTTCACAAATGTCTTCAGCCATCTCGCGCACTCTTCCATCCCCGCCTGCTCGGACGGCACGTGGCCAATCACGATCAGAGCCTTCCTCTTTCCTTCCGTCGCTGCGTCCGCCACGTACTCCACCGTTTCCCATTCCCGCGTCTCGCCCGCAAGAAGCACTTCGACGTTCTCCAGTTCCAGCGCATGCGTTTCCCGTTCGAATCCCGCAGAGCCAGGGCTCAGCGCCAGCTTCGTCACTTTCATTTCCGGATTTCCCACCACGCGCAGCACCGGCGTCTCCAGCCGCTTGGCCACGCCCGCGGATAATTGTTCCAGCGTAATCTCCGGCACCGTGAAAAGGTGTGGATTCTCCGCGCTCTGATATTTGTCCCAACCCAACGCCTTTACCATGCCTACAAGAATTCCATCCGGATTTCTCCTGTGCCAGTGATCGTGAAATCGCCAGATGACGAGGCCGTTTTTCTCGATGAACGCGCGCTTCTCCTTCCACACCGCGTCGTTTTCCTCCATTCCCTGCGGCCGATCCAGGTGATCGTAAAACGTCGGCTCGTGGGTGATGATCAAGTTCTGACCGTTCGCCGCCGCCCGTTGCAGCACGTCCAGCGTCGCCATCATCGTCACTGCAATCCCCGTCACGCGCGTTTCTGAATTCCCCGCCTTGAAAGTATCCACAGTGTCCGGATTCCAGGGCACGCCAACGTGTTCCTGGATCGCCGCGACAATTTCTCGCGCTGTTGGCCGCTTATCTTGTGCCTCAGCCTGCGGAGTACACATCGTCGCTGCCAGGAGGCCCATCACCATCATTCCCACCTTCCACATTTTCCACACGCCGCTATCCTTAAGAATCGCGATCTGCATTCCACCTTCTCCCCTAAACTTTCTTCTCTTCGCCCGCGTACTCCGGATTTCTCGCCGGCGCTCTCCACTTCATCTCGTGCGCAACGCGCTTCAACCATTTCAATTCCGTTTCAAACTGTTCGATCATCAAGCTCACCATCCACACCGCCTCATGATGCGGATGTCCTACTTCCTTGACAATGGAATCGAGCGTTTCTTTCTCCCGCGCCAGCTCTCGCTTCAGAAATTCTCCTCTTCGGCGGAGTTGTTGCTGCACCGTCTTCTGCGTAGCCTGCCAGGAAAGTCCCAGCCACGTCAAAAAAGCCGGACGTTCCCGCTGTGTCGTCCACTCTTCGCGCTCCAGGGCGTGTGCCAGCGCCGCGCGGCCCTTCGCGGTCGTTTCGAACGTGCTTCGCTCCGGCCCAGCGACGGGTTCACCTGTTTCGAAGCGGCGAATAAGCCCCGCCCGCGCCAGTTTCTCAAGCGAATAGTACACTTGCGGCCGCGAAAGGTTTGCCCAGTCCCGAATCTCGCGCCGCTCTAGCTCCAGATTCGCCTGATACCCGTGCATCGCCCGCTCGGCCAGCAAACTAAGCAGCACCAGATCCGGCGTCGTCAGCGCCAATTCTCTGCGCGCCCGCACAGTTCGCTTCGGTGCCTCCGCGCTCCTCAGCGTGCTCGGCGTCTCTGCGTTGGCTTTTCTCTTCATTTCTTTCCCGTCTTACGCTTCCTGCTCCAATACCACCATTGGCATTTCTCCGCCGGCAGCCGCGGATTGCGCGCCTGCGCCACCGCCGCGCAAAACGTATCCAGCACGCACGGATCCTGGCGCTGGCCGACCAGGCGGCCCAGCCGTTCGTACATGCGCTGCGGATTCTGCCGCGCCAGCTGCCCCATATTGCGAATCCCCAACATTTCAAAATCCCGCAGCATTGCCGGACCGATAGAGATCAGGTCTGCCAGCTGCCGGGTGTTCTTGGCCATAAAAGATCTCCTTGACTCCAGTCTTTGCTCTTACTATTCTTATCTAGTCTAATTAAGACTAGTAGTCCCGTCAAGGAGAATTTCTACATGCGCCGCTTCCCCCTGGCCCTCGCAATCCCCGCGCTTTTTTCGGTTTCCCGTTTCTGCAAGACAATCCGTCAAAGGAGATGAAACCCATGAACGTCAAACGCATCACCCCGGTCCTGCTCGTCAAGGAGATCGAACCCCTCGTGCCCTTCTGGGTCGAACGCCTCGGTTTCACCAAGACCATCGAAGTTCCGGACGGCAACAAACTCGGATTCGTCGCGTTTCAGAAAGGTCCGGCGGAAGTGATGTACCAAACGTATGACAGTGTGGAGAAAGACGCGCCACCCACAATGGCCGCGGAGGCCCGCAAAGGCCCCACCTATTTATATATGGAGGTGGACAATCTAGACGCTGTCCTTGCCGGGATGAAGGACGTCAAGAAAGTCATGCCGGAGCGCACCGCCTTCTACGGCATGAAGGAATTCGCCGTGCAAGATCCTGGCGGCCACTTCATCACCTTTGCGCAGCAGGCTGCCGCAGCCCAGCACTAGAATGCCTGTAGTCTCCGGGCCGCCAACCTGTGCTGTTGAGGAGGGCTTGTGTCGGTCCGGAGACGGCCTGCAACTCTTTCCTGGTGCCGGGGTTTAATCAGGTACAGGGGGCGCTTCAGACTAACCTGAGGCACCAGTAGGCCTTTCAGATCCAGTTAGGTTTAGAACAGGTCTTCCGGGTCTGACGAAAGGTCTAAAATGCGTTATCTAAAATATTTTGCTTTACTTGGCATTCTCCTATTTACCGCAAGTTACTCCCAGGCTCAAGTTTCCGTCGGCGTTGGAGTCGGCCCGGGCTACGGCTACGCCGGCGTGGCGCCCGTTTGCTCCTACGGATACTACAGCTACTACCCTTACGCATGCGCACCGTACGGTTTCTACGGTCCTGACTACTTTGTCGGCGGCGTCTTTATCGGCGCCGGCCCGTGGTATCACGGCTATTATGGCCGTGGTGGATACGGCTACTCCGGACGCGGAAGTGGATACGGCCGCGGCTATGGCAATGACCGCAACTACGGTCGTGGCAATGGCAACTATGGACGTGGCAACGCCTATTCCGGCCGCAGCAACGGCAACTATGGGCGCGGCAACGGGAACTCCGGCCACAACAATGGCTACTCCGGTCGTGGCAATGGCAACTCCCGCCCGAGTGGAAACAGTCACAGTGGCGGAGGTGGACGCGGCTCAGGCGGCGGTGGCAACCAAGGTGGACATGGGAGTGGAGCATCTCATGGCAACGGAGGCGGTGAATCTCGCGGCGGCGGACATCGATAATTCGCCCTGATTCATTCAACAATGAAGGGGAACGGCTAACAGCAGACGCTGTCAGCCGTTTCGCATTATGAAAGCAAATTCCTATTGCAGCGGGAGACAATCCAATCCTGCGGCCACTGCACAGCAGTTCTCACTTCTAAATGATAACGAATCATTGCTTACCTGGCGCGGGCTGAGGCGTGGGCCGTCGCTCCATTTCCGTGGGCACGGCGATCGATCGAGCGCCATTTTTGCCGACCGAGCGCACGGCAAAAAAGTGATTGTCCGTGGAAACACCTTTCAAGACCGTTTCGCCGGGGGAAGCTGCGAAGTCATACACCGTCCAGCGCGGCTCGCTGGTTTCTCGCCACAAGATTTCAAATCCCGCGCGCTCGGCATCCTCTTCGGCGGCCCAGGATACTTTCGCGTGCGGCGTGACCGCTCCGGTTAGCCTCGCACTCGTAGGCGGGGCCGGAGCCAGCGCCAATTGCCGCAGCGCTTCCGCATTATCACGCGCCACGTCGCCCATAAACGTAAAGTTGAGATACTTCTCGAAGTCTCCGTATTCGATCCCGTTTTCCGTGCGCGGCGTCTGGTGTTGGTGATTGTAGTCCTCAAGCGGCTCCGTGAAGCGCACCGCGGGCAGCCCTGCTTTGTAGAAGGGATAGTGGTCTCCGCCGCGACCATAGCGGTCTACGCGGAAGATCAGGCGAATCGCTGAACGCCCGTCGATCTCCTCGACCGCACGCGCCAGTTCCCGCGAAGGCGAATCCGCATCATCAATTTCTCCATTTCCGGAAAAAAGCCGCACGCGATGCGGCGCGCCCGCCGCCGGATCCGCACCCACAATGTCATCGTCCAGCATTCCGCCCATCGTGTAACCCTGCTGCTTCACCCAGTCCACAAGGTGCGTGCTTCCAAGCAGCCCCTGTTCTTCCCCCGAAACCGCGACGAACAGAATCGTCGCACGGTATGTTCCGCGTCCGTTTGCTCCGGCCTTGCTCAGCAAGCGCGCGCACTCCACGCTCACCGCCACTCCTGAACCATCGTCATCCGCTCCCGGAGCGTCCGCTTCCGGATCCATCACGTTCGAAGGCCGCGAATCAAAATGTCCGGATACGATGAAAATGGTCTTCGCCAGCTTGGGATCGGAGCCAGGAAGAATGGCATACACATTTTCCAGCGGAATCGCCTTGTCGGAAGTCCGCGCCGATGTGGACTCGAATTTGTCCACCACCACCTGCAACTTTCCGTTCGAATCCTTAGCAATCTCATTGAGCCGCGCCACGATCGCGTCGCGCCCGCATCCCGCGCCTCGCTTCGCATCCGTCCAGGAAGAAAGCGTCAGTCGCGTCCCGCACGCCACCAGTTTCGCAATCAGCGCGCGCATCGATTTTTCATCCACCGTCGTCCGCGCAACCCGCCCCGCTGGCCGGGGCAAGCTCTTTGGCTGCGGCTTGCCCTGCGCAGGTTCCGCCGGATCCCGCGGCTTGGCCGTCTGCGCCTCGGCCGCAATTCCCCCGAACGCGAGAACAAGCGCCGCCAATAAGGCCGTCTTGAAGAATTTCCCGCCAAGTTTGTTTTTCCGCTTCGCCATTGTCTGTATTCACCGAGTTGGATTGTTCACCAATGAAACCCGCATTCTACCCCGAAAGAGAGTGATATGGAGTGCGGCGGACCGGCGGCCGCTTTTCCGCCCGATCGAGCGCCACTACCCCGATCGCCAGTAAAACCATCAACATTTTTCCAAAATTGACTTCCGCCTCGATACTCTGGAATCATCCCTTGCGTACTTAAATCCATCGGCAGCGTAGGCTCCCGTCTTCCTGGGTCATACGCCTCTCTGATCCGCTCTTGGAAGGGAACTCCGGCATGGTAGCTGGCATTCGCACTCGTGACCTTCGCAAGGTCTTCACTTCTGCTCCTCCTGCGGGAGCAGGCACGGGCGGTTTTTCGTTTAGCGGACCGAAAGCCAAGGGCAAGCAGCCCAAGCCCAACATCGTGGCCCTGGACGGCATTTCTCTCGATATCGCCTCGGGAGAGATCTTCTGCCTTCTGGGACCCAACGGCGCCGGCAAGTCCACCACCGTCGGCGTTCTCACCACGCGTGTGCGCCCGACCAGCGGCCAGGCCTTCATCGGCGAGCACGACGTCTGGCAAGAACAGGTCGCCGTCAAGCGCCTCATCGGCGTCGTGGCCCAGCGCCCCAATCTCGATTTTTCCCTCACCGCTCGTGAAATTCTGGCATTCCACGGCGCTTACTTCGGCCTTTCTTCCCACGAGCGCGCCAAGCGCGCGGAAGCTCTCCTCGAGCGCTTCAAACTGACAGACCGCGCCGATCAAATGGTTCGCGGCTTTTCCGGCGGTATGATGCAGCGCCTCTCCATCGCCCGAGCCATGATGCACGACCCGCAAGTCCTGTTCCTCGACGAGCCCAGCGCCGGCTTGGACCCGCAAACCCGTTTGCTCCTCTGGGAAATCATCCGCGAGTACAACCAGAGCGGCAAAACGATCTTGCTTACCACACACAATATGGAAGAAGCCGACGCGCTCTGTAAGCGCCTCGCGATCGTGGATCATGGCCGCGTCATTGCTATTGGTACCCCGCTGGAGCTGAAAGCCTCCGTTCCCGGCGGGTACTTGCTCCGCCTCCGCTTTGGCCACCATTCGCCCGATTTGCTCGAGCGTTTCCGCTCTTTGGCAGGCGTCCGGGAAGTTCGCGCCACGGACAATAACAGCGCCGATCTCTATGCCGACCGCGGAGGCTCGCTCATTCCAGAAATTGCCAATCTCGCTTCCGCCGGCAGCGTCGAATTGTGCGACGTGCACATCTCCGAACCCAGCCTGGAAAATCTCTTTCTGCACCATACCGGAAGGAGCTTGCGCGAATGAACTGGAAGGCCTTTTTCGCCATGCTGGCGCGCGACGCGCACGTCGCCCGCCGCAATTTCGTCGCGCTGCTGTTTCAAACCTTCCTGCAGCCGCTGATGTTCGTCTTCATCTTCGGCCGCGTCATGGTTGGCAGCGGCTACATGCCGCCTTCCTACAAAAGCCTCTTGCTTCCAGGAATCATGGCCATCTGCATGGTCGGCACGGGCATTTGGGCCGTGGCCATGCCGTTGATCGCCGAGTTCCAATTCACGCGCGAAATCGAAGACCGCTTGCTGGCTCCCATGGACATCTCCTGGCTGGCCGTGGAAAAAGTCGTCGCCGGCACGCTGCAAGCGCTGGCCGCGGGCCTGATGGTCATCCCTGCTGCGTGGCTGCTGCTCCGCCCCGGCGTCGATTTGAACGTGCCCCGTCCGCTGCTCTTTGCCGTTGTGGCCTTGCTCGTGGCGCTCTTTTCCGCCACCGGCGGGCTCGCCCTCGGCTGCAGCGTGGAGCAGACCCACATCGGCTTGATGTTCAGCCTGGTCGTTGCGCCGATGATCTTCTTCGGCTGCACCTACTATCCCTGGAGCGCACTGCAAAAATTCCCCATCCTGCAAAAAGCCGTGCTCGTCAACCCGCTCGTGTATGCCAGCGAAGGACTGCGCGGAACCTTGGTGCCCCAGTTCCCCCATCTCCCCATGTTGGCCGTGGTGGCCGGATTGGTGTTCTTCAACGTATTGATGTTCGTCACCGGCCTCCGCAAGTTCCACGGCAAAGCCGTTACCTGAGGTATAGCGATGAGATTCGCGAAGATGGTATTTTGGGTCGCGGGTATCTGGGGATTCCTGGTCCTCACGCCCCTTTATTTCATGTTTGATCTTATCGGGCGCCAGGACCCGCCGCCCATCACGCATCCGGGATTCTTTTATGGATTCGTGGGAGCCGGCCTGGCGTGGCAGGTTGCGTTCCTCTTCATCGCGAGAGACCCGTTGCGCTTCCGGCCTCTGATGATTCCCTCCTTACTCGAAAAAGTGAGTTACGGTGCGGCAATAGTTGTCCTCGTCTTGCAAGGACGTATGCACAAGTCGGACTTGGTCTTTGCCGGTACGGATCTTTTACTCGGCCTTCTCTTTGTGATCGCTTATTTGAAGACGCGCACTCGTGCCGCCTAGGCCAGGCGCCCACTATTTCGAGTCCCGCTGAAATTGTGTTAACGTTTTTCGTTCATGAAGAAACGAATAGGCGTGCTGTTAAGCGGACGCGGCTCGAACTTCGAAGCCTTGGCGGAAAGCGTCGCCGCCGAGCGCATCCCAAACGCGGAGATCGCCATCGTTGTCAGCAATCGCGATGGCGCGCCCGGAATTCAGCGTGCCGAGTCGCGCGGAATTCGAACGCGCGTGATTCCCTCGAAAGGTCTGGAGCGCGAAACCTATGACCGCCAGGTCGTCGCCGTCTTGAACGAGCACAAAGTGGATCTGATCTGTCTCGCGGGATACATGCGCCTGCTGTCGCCCTTTTTTGTGGCGGCGTTCCCGAATCGTATTTTGAACATTCATCCGTCGCTTCTGCCCTCCTTTCCCGGGCTGGAATCGCAGCGCCAGGCGCTCGAATACGGCGTAAGATTCGCTGGCTGCACGGTGCACTTCGTGGATGAAAATCTGGACGCCGGACCGATCGTCCTGCAAGCTGTCGTCCCCGTGCTCGACGAAGACACGGAAGCTTCGCTCTCCGAAAAAATTCTGAAGGAAGAGCACCGCATCTATTCGCAAGCATTGAATATTGTCCTCGAAGGAAAATTCAAAATCGAGGGCCGCCGCGTGATTCGAACAAATTGAACAACTCCATGGCGCAAACGAACTTCAAACCGGTGGAAGAACAACTCGCCTACCTGAAAAAAGGCGCCGCCGAAATCATTCCCGAAGCCGAGCTAGCCGCCAAGCTGGAGAATTCTCTGAAAACCGGCAAGCCGCTGCGCGCTTATCTCGGCGTGGACCCAACGGCCCCGGATCTTCATTTGGGCCATACGGTAGTGCTGCGCAAGCTCAAGCATTTTCAGGATCTTGGTCACACCGCGGTTTTCCTGATTGGTGATTTTTCCGCCATGATTGGCGACCCCACGGGCGTCTCGGAAACGCGCCCACCGTTAACCCGAGAGCAGGTGGACGCCAACGCCAAGACGTATCTCGAACAGGTCTACAAAATCCTCGACCGCGAAAAAACCGAAGTTCGCTACAACAGTGAGTGGCTGAGCAAAATGTCCGCCGAAGACATCGTGCGCCTTTGTTCCCACTATCGGCTAGCGCGCATGTTGGAACGTGAAGATTTTAGTTCACGCCTGGACAAGGGCCAGCCCATTTCTGTGCATGAGCTTTTGTATCCTCTGCTGACCGCGATGGACGCTGTCAAATTGCAATCCGATGTTGAACTCGGCGCCACCGAGCAAAAATTCAATTTGCTCGTGCACCGCGAAATCCAGCGCGAATACGGCTTGGCCGGCCAAGCCATTCTGACCATGCCCATCCTCGTCGGCCTCGATGGCCACCGCAAAATGTCCAAGAGCCTCGGCAACTACGTGGGCATCACCGAAGCGCCCAGCGAAATGTTCGGCAAGATGATGTCCATCCCCGACGAACTGATGTGGTCGTACTGCGAACTTGTGACCGATCGGACGCCCCAGGAAATCGCGGCGCTGAGAAAAGAGGTCTCCGACGGCGCGCTGCACCCCATGGATTTGAAAATGAAGCTGGCTCAGGAAGTGATCGCTGACTTCCACGGCGAAGACGCCGCGCGCAAAGCCGCCGAAAACTTCCAGCGCGTCTTCCGCGATCGCCAGGCCCCGGAAGAATCGCCTGTCGTAAAGTTGCCAAAAGGGCCTTCGAAAAAGCTCACAGCGTTGCTCGTCGATCTGAAACTGGCCCCATCAAAGGCCGAAGCAGAGCGCTTGATCAAACAAAAAGCCGTCGAAATCGACGGCGTGACCATCGACGACCCCCGCAAGGACATCGACCTCAGCAAATCCTCCGAATTTCTTCTCCGCGCCGGAAAGAAGAAATTCGTTCGCGTCGTCGTCGAATAATCCTATCCAAGAATTTCCGCAACCATCTTCGAAACATGTTCCGCAATCGCCGGCGCCGCCGTCAGTCCGGGCGACTCCATTCCAACGAGATGAATCGCATGAGGCACAGCCGGATCGCGCGTGATCACGAAATCCGCGATGCCGCTGCCGCTCGGCGGAACGAGCTTTGGCCGCAGCCCGGAATACCCAAGCTGCAAATCGCTCTCCTCAATCTCCGGCAGCAACGTTTTCGCGCTGTGAGCAAACTCCGCAATCGGCAGGCGGTTCTTCTCGTAATTGTCTTTCCCTTCCACGTAACTCGCCGTCGGACCAACCAGCACGCTGCCCCAAAGCGTTTTCGTAAAGTGAACTCCAAGGCTCAACCCATCCGTATGCGGCAGCGGATACACAAGATTATTAATCAGCGTGGAACGCGGCCCGCGAATCTCGCAATATTCCCCGCGCACGGGATAAATCTTCCAGGAATGATTGCCAAGCAGCCCGGCCACCTCATCCGCGTAAAGTCCAGCGGAATTAATAACGCATCGCGCTTCAATCGTTTCATCCTGCGAATCCTCTTCGTCCCCAATGCGCAGCCCCACGCGAATCATTCCCCCAGCAGGCTCCAGCGACACAACTTGCGCGTGTGTAACAATGCTTGCGCCCTGGCTCGTAGCCAGGCGCGCATACGCGTGCACCAATTCTTCAGCCGATACAATCCCCGTGGATGGAACGTGCAACGCAGCCGTGCCGCGGACATGCGGCTCGATTGCGCGAATTTCCGCCGGCCCAATCAGCCGAAGTCCGTCGACCCCGTTATCTTCGGCGCGCTTCTTGAGCGCGGCAAGCTCCACTTCCTCGTGCGCGTTTGTAGCCACCACCAGTTTTCCCGTATGCCGAAAAGAAACGTTGTGCTTCGCGCAAAATTCGTACGTCATCCGGTTGCCTTCCACGCAAAGCTTGGCCTTCAACGAATTCTTCGGATAGTAGAGTCCGGCATGGTTCACGCCACTGTTGCGCGTGCTGGTCGCCATGCCCAGCTTCGGAAACCGCTCTACAAGAAACACGTCCTGCCACCGCTGCGAAACCGCGCGCGCGATGGCGCAACCGATCACGCCGCCGCCGATAATCAGAATGTTGGCCTGGTCCATAGAGGAACGAGGATACAGGATGTGAAACAAACGTTGAAGCCAAGAGTTGAAGCTCGATTGTCAAAGTTCACGGCTGGGCCCGAAATTCGTTCCCAAACGATCCTGCGGCTACTGATCTCCACCAGCCTCATCAAAATAAGACCTGCATTCCGCGAGCCGCGCCTCGCTCCCGTCATGCACGGCATAAGCAGCGCGCTTGCTCTTTTCGTACCCGTTCCGCCACAGCGAAGCGGCCCCATGCACACCGTCCTTGTTCAGCGCATAAAAATAAATATGAAACGTCCCCAGCTTTTTCTTGTCGTTCTTGTAATTGTGCGCGATGCGCCCCATCGCTTCCAGGCACGCATCGACAGGAACCATGCCCTTGCGCATCATTTCGATGATCGTATGCCCGCCGGAAATCTTGATATTCTCTTCGCCCTTCCCGGTCGAGCCTGCCGCGCCTACTTCATTGTCCACACAGCATCCCGCGCCGATGATCGGCGAATCCCCCACGCGCCCCGGGATTTTCCATGCCAAGCCGGAAGTCGTCGTCGTAGCAGAAATATCCCCATTCGAATCCACCGCCATGCACGGAATCGTTCCCGTCGGCGGATGTGCGATAACACGCTCCGCGTACGCGATTTTCTCTTCATCGTTGCCGAAAAGCGCCGAAACATATTCCTTCCACTCCGGCGAATCAATTCCCGGCCGCCAATTCATGGATGACTTGGCCTTCCACGCCAGCCAGATCTTCCGCGAATGCTCCGTGAGGAGGTTCATCTCTTCGAATCCTTCCGCCGCGCCAAACCGCCGCGCCCCGTCGCCCACAATCATCACGTGATTGGTCTTTTCCATCACCGTCTGCGCTAGCCGCGAAACATTCTTGATCCGCCGCACGCCCGCCACCGATCCCGCCCGATGCGTCGGCCCGTGCATCACGCTGGCGTCCAACTCAACTTCGCCTTCTTCATTCGGCAAGCCGCCGTAGCCCACGGAGTCATCGTTGGGATCGTCTTCCACAATCGTCACCGCCGCCACGACAGCATCGAGCGTGTCCCCACCCTTTTTAAGAATGTCCATGCCCTTGTCCAGCGCGTGTAACCCGTTGGCGCTAGAAATGATCAGCGGCCGCTTGCCCGTTGCCGCGGCTGAAGTGATGTTCGCGAGAGCGGGCACGCTGTCCCCACCGGGCATGGTTCGGCCAAACAATTTGTTGGCGCTGGCAATCGCGGTGCCTGCCAGCGACGTGAGAAAAAATTTACGGCGAGACCACAGTTCCATGACAATTCCTCCCGGACATTCGCAGGCAATATACATCGGAACAGTCCGCATAGAAGCTTGGAGTTCAGTTCAATTGGCGCTCGTATTTTAAAGCGATTTCAGTGCGCGGCGGCAGCTCCGCCAAGGGATGGAGTCGGCACGAAAAAATCTCGAGTGGTAGCCCTTCCGAGAAAAGGAAAGGCTTGAGACACGTCGGCCACGGAGGAGATGTTATTCCGAATCAGTCTTATGCGGTCATATCCGGAAATTACTTCGCGCCGTGCGCTTTTTCCTTCTGGTCAAAGGCTTCGCGCAGCCCATCTAGCAAATGCGTGGCGGCCTTTGGGTTATTGGTTTTTCGCACGTCCGACCACAGAGAGTTATTGCTCTTGGGGTCGATCACAGAGATACGCGTCGACCCTGGAGGGACTTCCGTATCTGCACCCGATGATTTCTCACTCACGGGCGTCAAACCATTTTGAGGCGCCGAGCCATTCCCCGTCTTCGGATCGGAAGCTGGCGCCGTCGTGTTTCCCTCGACGAACTTCACGTAGTTGCCATTCGAAAGCCGCAAAACAATATCCGCCTTCTGCGGCGTATCCACGATCTGCAAGCGCCCCCATTTCGTCAGCTCCGTGTAGACGGTGTCCTGAAGATCAGCTGTCGTCGTCTGATTGTCCACGTACACCGTCTTCGCGTTCAAAACGGCAGTGGGTAGCGAAGGACGCTTGTCGTTCGCCTGCGCCGGCACGGCGCCGAGAGGAAGTAGTACAACCGCAGCAGTAAGAATCGAACAAAGGATTTTCATGAGGACACACTCCTTGCCGCCTACTTTTCCATGGCGACGTCGCCCATCGCTCTGGCCCGCCGGGTCCCTCTGCTTTTCGTTTTGTGGGAAGTCTATGTTCGCTAGCGCAGCGGCGTAACTGGTCAGAAGACGCGAAGAAGTGCAGTTGGCGCGACGATTGAACAACCTGTCCAGTGGGGTAGCAACGTGCGCGGAAGGAGGGAAAGTTGCTGATTCCCCTAGGTGAGCGCGGCGGGCTCGGTGGGGAATTCGCCTTCCCATCGCGCGATGACCACGCACGCGAGGCAGTTGCCGAGCACATTCACCGCAGTTCGCCCCATGTCCATCAACTGATCGATCCCGAACAGCAGGAACAGCGGCTCGGTCGGAAGATGAAACGAAGTTGCCGCCGCAAGAACAATCACGAGCGACGCGCGCGCCACTCCCGCCGTTCCTTTGCTGCTGATCAACAGCGTCAGCAGCATCACCGCTTGCTGCCCGACCGTCAGATGAATTCCCGCAGCCTGCGCAATAAACAGCAAGGCCAGTGATTGGTACAGGCTCGAACCATCCAGATTGAAGCTGTACCCCGTCGGCAGAACGAACGCGACCGTCTCCCGCGGCACGCCAAACGTTTCCATCTGCTCCATCGCGCGGGGCAATGCCGCTTCCGAACTTGCCGTAGCGAACGCAATCGTAACCGGCTCCGTCACCGCGCGGAGAAACCGCTTCACGGGCACACGCGCCAGCAACGCAATCGGAAACAAAACGCACGTAATGAAAACAACGAGCGCGACGTACATCGTCGCCAGCAGCTTCAACAGCGGAAGCAGAACTCCCAAGCCCAGGTGCCCCACGGTATACGCAATCGCCCCAAACACCCCGATCGGCGCCGCGTACATCACCAGACTTGTAAATTTGAACATCGTCTCCGAAAGGCTTTCCGCAAACGCCAGCATCGGCCGGCGCTTCACTTCCGGGACGAGCGCAAGGGCCATCGCAAACAAAATGCTGAACACTACAACCTGCAGCACCTGCCCCTCGGCAACGGATTTGGCGATGTTCTCGGGGAAAATATCCGTGATCAACTGCGTCGCCGTATGCGGCGTCGCATTCAACGATTCCGCAGCCGCCGCCGGCGGCATTCGCACCCCATCGCCCGCGCGGCTCAAATTAATCGCCGCAAATCCGATCAACAGCGCAATCGTCGAGACCACTTCAAAATAAATCAGCGACTTGACGCCCAGCCGGCCCACTTTTTTCAAATCTGCGTGCCCCGCTATCCCCACCACCAGCGTCCCGAACAACAGTGGCGCGATGATCACCTTGATCAGCCGCAGAAAAATCGTCCCAAAAAACTGTAGCTTCACCGCGACAGCGGGCCAGTCGTGCCCTACCTCCGCCCCCGCCAGCAATCCAACAAGTATCCACGCCGTCAGCGACCTCCGCGATGTCGCGTACGCCGCGATGAGCAGAATCGCGAGCCAGCGCAAAAGCAACGAAACAAGCCCCGGCAACGCCGCCACCTGCGTACCCGACAGCAGCGATGCCACAATCGCCATCGTTGCCGCCACGATCGCCGCAGCAAGAAGTCGGTTCTTCATCGGCCCCACGCGAGAAAATTCATCGGTGCCGAACGGTATTCTGGATGAGACCGCGTGTCAATGGAGAGAAGTTGTAGCGGACAACAAGAGCAAATTCGCTTCGTTCACGGCTTGGGTTCGTGGCGGAGAAGATTTCGAAGCATCATCTTGCCTTGCTCGTTCGAAAGGCCGCCCTGCCGAATCAGAGAAATGGTGTGCTCGATCAAAGCGAAACACTGTTCATCATTCGAACGCTCTTTGCCCGCGCCATTGCCGTTTCCCTCCACCGCCGGCAGTTCCGCGGGAGACGTGCCACTCAATTCTCCAATCCATTGATCAAGCACGCGCTGTTGTTCCGCTTCCATCGACGTGAACGCCAGCCCCATCCCCATCCCGGTTCTGGAAAAGACCACTTTTGCGTGCGCTTCAAACGCTCTTTTCTCACACGTAATGCGCAGCTTCACCGCCGTTTTCAACGGAAAGGGGCTAAAGGAATCAATATAACAGCCGCCCCGGCTCAGATCGCTGATCCGCGCGTTCAACACGCACCGTTGCACTGTATCCACAGCTTGCACTGTTGCCGTAAAGGAATACCGCGGATAATGCCGCCGCTCGATGGGAGTCAGCGCCGGAGGACGAAAGCTCGCATTCATAGGATTTTCCGCCATTTCGAAAACACAGTTTTAGCAAACACGGCGAGAGGGAATTTGACGGGAGAGGAAAGAGCCATGCCGGCCCCGGGGGCACGCCAGTACGGTTCAGTTTAGTTTTCCAGCACGACCATGACAAGCTCTTCGACCCCACTAGGTGTCCAGCTCGCCACGCCGCGCAGCTACTCCACCCGCAGCGCCACAAGCGGATCAATTCGCGTCGCTCGCCGCGCGGGAAGATAACAGGCCAGCAAAGCAACACCCATCAGCAGCAGCGTGATCGCGACATAAGTAAGCGGATCTGTTGCGCTCACGCCGTACAACAACCCCGACGCCATCCGCGCGACCGGCAGCGCCACCAGCACGCCCACCAGCGCGCCAATCAGCGCCAGCAACATCCCCTGCCTCAGCACCAGCCGAAGCACTTCATGCGGCTGTGCGCCCAGCGCCATGCGCAGCCCGATTTCACTCGTCCGCTGCGTCACCGAGTACGCCAGCACGCCATAAATCCCAATGGACGCGAGGATCAACGCAAGCACTCCAAATAATCCAAGCAGCGCCGCGCCCATCCGCGCCGCCCACAACCCTTGCCCGATAATCTCTTGAACCGTCTGCCCATTCGTGAACGCCAGGTTTTTATCCAGTTCCTGCGCGCGCGTGCGTACCGCCCCCAGCAATCCTTCGGGCTTGCCCGTCGTTCGCACGATGAGCGCGGCGAAAGGCGAGTATTGCTGCCGCATTGGAAAATACGCGAGCGGCTGGGGATCCTCCCCGATCTGTCCCACCACGGTGGTCCCCACGACACCCACCACCTGCACGAGTGTCGGAGAGATCACAAACGCGAATCGCTTCCCCAGCGCTTCCTGTCCGGGCCAGAGGAGCTTGGCCATGGCTTCGTTGACGATCGCCACCGACGCGCTCTTCTCGCCGTCAAATTCCGTGAAGTCCCGCCCGCGCAACAGCGGTATCCGCAGCGTCTCGAAATATCCGGGCGTCACGGCATCAATATTCACCAGCGTCCCGCGATTGTTCGGATCCGCTTGTTCTCCTTCCGGATAAATAGTCCCCGCTATGCCACCACCCAGAATGCCGTTTGAAGCCACTGTCGCATCCACGACCCCTGGAACGGTCTTCGCCCGTTCGACGACGTCGCGGAAAAACTGTTGCCCGTGATCGGCGTCGTAACGCAGCGCCCCCAGATCGAAAAACATTTGCATCAAACTTTGCGACTCGAATCCCGGTTGAAATTGCTGCGCATTCCGCATGCTCCGTAGGAACAGCCCCGATCCCACTAACGCAACCAGCGCCAGCGCAATTTCCGAAATCACCAGCAGCCCTCGCAAACGGTTGTGCGTCCAGCCCAGCGTGCCCCCGCGCCCGCCAGTTTTTAATACCTCGTTGATGTCCGTGCTTGACGCCTTGATCGCCGGGATGATCCCAAACACAATTCCCGTCACCACCGAGATCGCCACCGTAAACCCCAGCACCCGCCCATCGAACGAAAGATCGATCGACCCGTCCTCCAGAAACGGCGGCCGGAACGACCACAAAATTTTCCGTCCCCAGTACGCCACCAGCAATCCTGCCAACCCGCCAAGCAGCGAGAGCACTGTGCTTTCCGTCAACAGCTGCCGCACCAACCGAAGCCGTCCCGCGCCCATTGCCGCGCGAATGCTCAACTCTTTCTCGCGCTTGGCCGCTTGCGCCAGCAGCAAATTTGCCAGGTTCACGCACGCGATCAGCAGCACCAAGCCAACCACGCCCATCAGCACGCCGCCGGCCAGCGAAAACTGCTTCCTCTGATTGATCCCCAGCGCCGATTCATTTAGCGGATAGACTTCTACCGTGCGGCCTTTGTTTTCCCGCGGATATTCTTTCTCCAGCCCGGCCGCGATCGTTTTCAACCCCGCCTGCGCTTGCCCAATGCTGACCTCCGGCTTCAACCGCCCAATCATCGAGAGCCAGCGGAAGCGCCGGTTGTTCTCGTACTCCTTGAGCTGCCCGCTCAGCACGTAATCCCGCATCGTAATGGGAATCCATAGCACGTCCGGCGGCGCCAGCGACACCGTCCCTTTGAAATTCGGTGGTGCCACGCCTACTACCGTGTACGGCGTCGCATTCAGCGTGATCGTCTGCCCTATGGCGTGTTGATCAGAACCAAACCGCCGCGCCCACAAGCTGTAACTCAACACCACTTCCGGGTTCCCACCGATTTTTTTGTCTCCATCCGGAATAAATGTCCGTCCACGAACCGCTTTAATCCCCAGCACATCGAAGTAATTCCCGCTCACCAGTACCGCATTCAATTGTTGTGGCTCCGCTTGCCCGCCCCAGTTCAGCGGGATCGCAAACGTGGCCAGCGCCAGCCCGGAGAAAACCGAATTCTGATCGCGATAATCCTCATAGTTCGGCAGCGAAGACCCCGTCAGCCGGAACGTGGCATTCGTATCGATCGTCAGCGTATCCCGCGTGAACACTTCCGCCAGCCGCGCCGGCTCTTCCACCGCCAGCGGGTGCAGGAACACCGCGTTGATAATCGTGAAGATAGCCGTGTTCGCCCCGATCCCCAGCGCCAGTGAAAGCACCGCCACAAACGTAAACCCGGGGCTTTTCTTCAACATCCGCAAACCGCCCCGCAAATCCTGTTGAAAGTTTCCCGCCATCACGACACCCCCACTCAACTCCTAGGACGGCCCGAAATCACATTCGTTTCGAGTCCCCACTGCGCTCATTGTTCCCAACTCTGTTGAGGCGCGCAAGGAAGCGCACTCTCCGGATCAATCCGCCGCAGGACCGCGAAGCCACCTGCCCGTTTCCTGGACTTCCTGCCAGTTCCCAGCCCCAGACCCGAGCGCTAAATTGTCTGCATCCCAGTCCAAGGTGAGGCCATGAACGAATTCTCTTCTTGGATGCAAAGCAATTGGCACGCGCTGGGAACCCTCTTCCTCCAAGCTGCCTTCCTGACCGCGGCCGTCTGGTTCGCGCGCGAAATCCTCAAGTCCATCCGCGCGTTTCAAGAGCAAATCGGCGCGCTGCTCAAACTCTCTCTCACGGGCTCGCTCCCCGAGCGCCACTCAGCCACCGCCGCCGCCGAAAGCTTTTTCGCCAACGCCAGCCCCTACTGGCTCACGCCTGCGGAGATTCCTCCAACTCCCGCACCCGCCCCCGAACCCATCGAAATCGGCCCCAGCCGCTGGGCCCTCGCCCGTCACAACCTCCTCGTCTGGCTGAAGACCCCCATGCACACCGGCCACTCCGCCCCCTGGCGCCGAGCCCTCAAATGGCTCCAAGCCCCCGCCGGCAGCTGAGGCCCAGTAGCACAGTCACTCCTGACTGTGCTCTTTTCCCCTAGTAGGGGCGCAATATCAAAGACTCCGGGCAGCCGCCGGAATATTGCGCCCTCTTTCGCTTTCTATCCAATCGTCCGATAGTACTGATGAATGACCTCAACATCATGTTAAATAACCCTTGACACGTACGCGTCGGTTGTATACTCTAGACGGTGACGACTCCCCGGCAATCCAATGCCGGTTCGGGCAATCTATATGATTGCCCTTTTTCTTTGATCCCCCAATGCCCCCACGCACTATCGTCTACATAGATGGGTTCAACCTCTACTACGGTGCGGTCCGCGGCAGCGCCTTCAAATGGCTAAACCTACAACGCTTCTTTCAGCTCCTCAGGCCTGCCGACAATATTCTCGGGATCCACTACTTCACCGCTTTAGTCGATGGCCCGACGAGACCGAATCAAGTCGTTTATCTCCGCGCTCTCGGTACCTTGCCGCTCGTGAACATCGTGCTCGGAAAATTCAAGAAGAAACAGGTCCGCTGTTCTAACTCTGCTTGTACTTTCACAGGCGATCGCTTTTTCGAGGTTCCGGAAGAAAAGAGGACGGACGTCAATATCGCGGTGTTCTTGTTGGATGACGCCTATCAAAACAAATGTGACCACTCGATTGTCGTCAGCGGAGATTCAGACCTGGTGCCCGCCATCAGCCTTCTGAAAGTTCGTTTCCCCCACAAGAAAGTCACCGTCTACGTACCCTCGAGGAATCCCAAGCGCGGAGCTGCCGTGGAGTTGCGTTCTGTTGCCGACAAACACCGCACCCTTCCCCTCAACCTTCTGCCCTTTGCTCAGTTTTCGAACCCGCTCCCTGACGGCGTAGGTGCCTTCCTGCACAAACCTGCTTCATGGTGAAATGTGGCAAGGGCGGGGACTTTAACCTTCCGCTTTCTAGTCTCTGCTTTCTACTTTCTAGTTTTCTTCACGCCCCCTCGCCACCAGCGACAAAGATTTCTCAAGCGTCGCAAGAAAGCTCGACATCCTCTGGACCAATTAGCCCGAACATTCCCTTTGTCATCCGGACCGTAACGGAGGGATTCTGCTTTTCACTTCCTTCTCAGGCACTGCAGCGGCGTTCCTAGCCCGAGGCGATCCAGGCCGCGCACCACCCGATCCCGTGAGAAGCGATAGGCGCAAAAGCGAAGGGCGATTGGTTCCGTTTGTGAGGGAGCTTGGTTCTAGGAGAAAGCCTTATTGAGGAAAACCGACAAGGAAGCTTGAAATGGCAGTAGTTACTCAGGAACAGGCCCAATTTTTCGCGTAAAAGCTGTTGAAATCAACGAATACCACATGTTATCGTACATAGGAACAAACGGTCTTCGCCGTTTGTTCGCCGAGTCCCTTCTCGGAGGTGGCACGTGGTGAGTGCGGGCACCGCGAGCAGTTTCCCTCTTTTTATTCACCATCCCTCTCTTTTTCGGCGGATTCGTTGCTCTTTGAAAAGTTTGACGGCGGGGCAGAGGATTAAACTCTGAATCGCATGCTTAGACATGCAAACCCTCGGATTTACAGGTCCGGGGTTTAACCATCGATGTTACCCCGCCGTTGAGGGTAGCCGGGGGCCGGAATCGAACCGGATAGCGCAGGGTTGCAGGCCAGCGTCCGTTCCACACGGTACCCCCGGCACAAAAATCTATGAGTCGTCATCAACCCATACTTGTTTCGTCTGAGTAAGATCAATCTCAATCTGACAACGTCTTTTACGGAGCTCCATGTCCAGACACAAATCAGCATCAAAAAAATCTCGAAAGAGGGCGGGGCATGCGCCACGCACCATATCCCGTTTTGCGGAAAAACGGGCATCCAATAAGGGGTCCGCGTCGGTGGTCAAAACCGCAGGGACCAGCCGTTCGATTTCTTCGGGGTTTTCTTGGCTCTCAAGCGTTATCGCGTAAGTGCGGTGGTACCCGGCCCAAAGCAGTAGTCTGTCATCGAATGCGGTAATTGCAACGTGGCGCGCCATTTCCTGTATTTCGAGGTTTTTCTTCGCACCAACAACCATCTGAAATTCGCCGTGGGGCAACTCAACGATCATCTTGCTGCCCACCGTTCGAGTGGGCAATTGACGGCCAGCGGGAAGCGGAGGAAGACAGGTCTTGACTCTCGTTACGGAATTGCGAACAAGCTCGCGATACGGTTCCGCTCGTTCTTCGAATATCCGAAGCTGATGCACTACCAAGTCCAGAGGGTCTATTTTCATCAGCCCCTTGACGTTGTGTGCGCCATTCTTGTGGGAAGCCTTAATGATTTTTTCTGCAGCCAATTTCTCTTTTAGATTATGCGGCGCATTCTGCGGTCTGCGATATTCCCGCTTCCCCAGCACGGCCACTTTTCCCCGGTAAGACTCCCACAATGCCGTGGCGGTCTCCTCAGTTAGCGGTGGCACTGCTTCTTCCATGAGAAAGTGCAACGCTTCCTTTTTGTCCATCCACCCGAGCAATAATTTCCCGCTTAACGTCTTCATGCAGACACACCTTCTCCGTTGACAATGGAAAACCGGTGAATTAGAGTGGGATTGCTGAGCCGCACTCTAGCTTCAGAAAGCGCCCCGGTTGCCGCCGGGGTTTCGCTTTTTAGGAGTCCATTATCTATTGGCCGCGACAAACGCGCGCGAAGGCGGGAATACAAAACAGCGAGGTTTCCCTACCGGTCCAGGACGTTTGACGTTGGGTTGCGCACTATGCGCGACGCAAAACCGACCGGCCAATGTCAGGAAAAACGTACCTGATTTTTCAGTCTGATACAAGGGTAAATTAGCAGTCGGCAGGGGAGAGCGCTAGCGAAGCTGGAAAAGGCCAAGTCGAGGGCGGTTATTTCGACTCTTGCTTCTTCTGTCGTCCAAACTCCAGGCGGATGGCAGCGCCTTAATTCCGAAATATACCAGGTCGCCAACTAAGAGGACTCTCGCAAAAATCGCGCGGTTGCAGCCGGAGTGCGCGCGGCGCCACGTTTTTTCGACTCGTCCGCAGTGTCCCAAGAATACTCCATCTCTACCGAACCTTTGAAATAGGCCCCGTCCTCGATGACAAGGACTGGTGCGGTCAGACCCCCCATAGCCACTGCCATCTTCTTAATCTCTATTCGGTCCCCCGCACGCAGGTTTCCCTCTACGCTCCCGTACACAAAAATCTCGCGCGCGAAGATATCCGCGACCACCCTCGCGGTTGGCCCAATGGTCAACCTCGAGTTTCGAAGTTCAATTCGCCCCTTAAAACTACCGTCAACTTGCAAGTCTTCCGAGCCCGAAATCTCACCCGTTATGCGGACACCGGGTCCTAGAGCATTTGGGGATCGACGCTCGGATTCGACCAACAAGCGCGTAGTGTTCGAAGTCGCTATCGTGCCGCGAGACTCAGTCGGCAAAGCTTGCCCCAGCTGCTCGGTGGGGGCCCGCAAGACAATGCTCCCGTCCTCTAGGCCACTGCGCAGCCGCTCCACAACAGATGAAGCGGTGTTCACGGGTTGGAAGAACTTTCCCATTCTGTCGCCTTAGCTTTGCCCAATTTTTGTGGCCCATCCTGCTGTTTTTCCCGAAAGATCTCGTGGAAGAGATGTTGAAGCATTTCAGCAGCTTCCTTAGCCGTGTCAGCTCTACTCAAAGGGGCTTCCAAAAGCCGAATTGCAACACTTTCCTTTCGAGTCCGTCTGGCGGAATTCATCGCCGGCCAAAAGAGCCCTGAAGCAAGAGTTCCAATGAAGGCCATCACAGGCTCCCTATAAATGATAGCCCAACCCAACGTGCCAAGTCCCGCGACCACGAATGCGATCGAAAAACCATAAAGCAGCCGTTCGCCACTCTTGTTTTCCGAAATGGCTTGGTCTATTACCTCCCTCGCCGTTCTCGGTGCTTCCGGGCTCGCCATGTTAGATTTCTCTCGGTCAGGATAAAGCTACACTAAGATGTACCGCATAGTACATCAAGTCACTCCATCTAAGTTGCTATAAACGCGGATTGTAAGACGAGTGGAACACCCTTAAGCCGACAAGGCATCTTGAGCGCCGCTTCCCTCGTGGTTCTCAACAGGACGGGCCTTGACCTTGCCCCTGGCGCCTCCCTTACTTCAACGGGCTAGTCACGCGCACCTCCCCATAACTCTGCCCGCCTGCCAAATCTTCCGAGTAAATCACTTCCGCCCCGCAACTCCCCGCCGCCTGCGCCACCCACTTGTCAATCATTGGCAATCTTTGCCAACCCTGCTATACTCGAAGTCTCTAAACTTCCGAGGTCTTCTGTCATGCCCATGAACATCAGTCTTACCCCGCATCTGGAGGAGATGATCCGGGAGAAGATCGCCTCCGGCTCCTACAATTCCGCCAGCGAGGTTGTTCGCGAAGCGCTGCGCCTCTTGGAGCAGGAAGATCAGCTCCGCGCCTTGAAATTGGAGAACCTCCGCCGGGACATTCGCGAAGGTTTGGACAGCGGACCCTCCACCGAATTCCACCCTCACGAAATCAAGCGCGCTGCCCGGGAAAAGAAATCAGCGAAAAGCGGCAAGTAAATGTCCCGGCTCCGCATTAGCCCTCGAGCGACGGCGGACTTGCTCGAAATCTGGAGCTACATTGCGGATGACAGCGTGGCCAACGCAGACGCCTTCGTCGATAAACTCTACGAAACTATTCAGACGTTGGGGCGCCAGCCCGGTTTGGGCCGGCGCCGGGAGGAGTTGGCTCCTGGGATTCAGAGTTTTCCCCACGGCCGCTACATCCTTTTCTACCGCGCCGTCCCGGGAGCGATCGAAATTGTCCGCGTACTGCACAGCGCCCGAGACATCGAAAATATCTTCGACGACCAAGGATGAGCGGTTTTCAGACTGGAAACTCGCCGCTTGGCGTCGTTCGCGCATTCCCCCCTCACTTCAACGGGTCAATCACGCGCACCTCACCATAACTCTGCCCATCCTCCAAATCCTCCGAATAAATCACTTCCGCCCCGCAACTCCCCGCCGCCTGCACAATCAGCGCGTCCCAAAAGGAAATCTTGTACCGCCCCTCGATCTCCAGCGCCTGCACCACCGACTCCGCCGTGTTCACCACGATTTCCCAGCTCGCATAGTCCTCAATCACCTTTCGCGTCCCCTCCGCCGACAACGGACGCGCTACCTTCCGCCGTAGGCTGACGCATAATTCCTGAAGCACCTGCGTGCTTAGCACTCCGTTTTCGTTCTCCCACAATTTTTGCACCAGCGCTCGCGCCTTTTCATACTTCGCGCCCTGCGCCAGATCGTGCGCGTACACCAGAATATTTGTATCCACAAAGAACTTATCGCTCATGCAGCTCGTCCCGCGAACCAGGCCGCGTCCACCCTAGATCCAGCCCCACGCGAAGCCGTGCCAGCGCACGCTTTCGCGCACGGTCATATCCCGCGCGTTCGCGCACCGCTTCCTCCAGCTTCTCGGCCAGCATCCTGCTGATCGAGCTCCCTTGCTCCGCCGCCAACACCCGCGCTTCCTTCAAAAGCTCCGCGTCCAGCTTCAAGGTAACGTTTCTTTTCATCGTTCTCCTGCCCCAGCACACATTTGCGTGCAGCACAAGTTTACGTGCTCGCCATCGCCGCGTCAACCGGCTCCGGTCCACTTCCCATTTCCCGCCTTAAGCCTTCTAACCTTCCTACATGCAACCTTCGAACTTCCCCTTGATTCCGCTACCTAAACCTTTTAACCCTCCAACATACAGCCTTCCAACAAGCCTTGACCTATCCACTCTCCGTCCCGCCCTTCCGCCATCCAAAAACCATAGGGGTCGGGGGTGAATCCTGTCATTTCCTAGACTCACGGCCCACGAATCACGGGTCTCGGCGCCTCTCCCTCTTCTCCCCCACCTTCAACCTGCTAACCTTCCAACTTGCAAACGCGCCTTTTACCCATCGTTTACCCCCTGTCGACGTAGACTCGGAATTACCCGGTAACGATTCTGATTCACTTGCGCTACCATACGAGCTTGTGTCCTCCCTTCCGCCCAATGAGCAGCTGAAGGAATTGCGCTCGCGATTGGGGATCACCACGCGCGATGTCGCGGAGTTCAGCCTGAAGATCGCAGAGTCCGAGGGCAATCCCGAATTCCAGATCTCCAACGCCTGGCTCACGCAGATTGAAAATTCGGACTCCGTCCCCAGCATCTTCAAGCTCTACAGCCTGAGCGCCATCTATCGCATCAAGTTCACCGACCTGCTGCTGCTCTACGGCCTGGACATGCAGAAGCTGAATCTGCATCAACTAGCCGCGCCCCTGCCGCAAACCCATTTGACCTCGCTCGAAGTCTATGACGCCGACCGCACCGTCTCCTTCCCCGTGCGCTTTGACCGCTCCTTCGATCTGGACAGCACCAATCTCCTCTCCCGCATGGTCGAACTCTGGGGAGAAATTCCCATCGCGCTGCTCCAGCACATGGACATCCGGCACAGCCAGTACGGCTTCATCGGGCTCCAGGATTTCACGCTGCACCCCTTGCTCCGCCCCGGCTCCTTCGTGCAGATCGATGCGCGCGTCCGCAAAGTCCGCCCCATGCGATGGCGCACCGAATTCGATCGCCCTATTTATTTTGTGGAGTTGCGCGACGGCTACGCGTGTTCCTGGTGTGATTTGCTGGATGGGCAGCTACTGTTGCTGCCGCATCCGCTCTCTCCGTGCAGCGCCCGCCGCTTCAATTACGGCACCGACGCGGAAATCGTCGGCCAGGTGACCGCCGTGGCCATGCGCCTTACGGATGCGTCGGATGCCCCTCCCGACGGAACCGCAAAATTGCCAAAGCGAGTCTGATGTTCGATAGAAACAGCCGCGCAATCGTGGGATTGGCTTCCAGGGGAATGGCCACCCGGTAGGGCTCCAGCTTCTGCCACGCGCGAAGAAATCCTTCCGGATTTTCCCGCGAAGTTTGCAGGTATTTTTCCAGTTCGCTCACTAGCTCTTCGAGCGAATACGCCGACACCGCATAAAAAACCTGCCGGTGCGCAATTTCCAGAGCTTTCCGCGCGGTGTCCGCTTGGAAGCGCGCCGCCAGTCCTTCGTGATGGTACGTGCCGGAATTGTAGTCGCGCGTGGACGCCAGATAAATCAGGCGCCCAAACTCACATGGAATTCTGGATAACGTGCGCTGCAACAAATCGTCATACGCATCTTGCACGGAAACCAGTCGTACCGAGGCACCCATTCCGCTCAATCCTTTGAATTTCCGACGTTACCTGGTTCGAAACCGGTCACACGCCGTGAACTCTTCCGGTTTCCTTCGCAGACTGGAAACCGAGTTGCGCTTCGCGAATTCGCTGCGCCCAGGCGTCGGCGCGCGCGGCCAGCCCCTGCAAACTTTGCGGGCCCGCGAGTTCGATGGAGACAAACAGAACTCCGCAGAGGAATTGCAGTGCGCCGTAACGCAGGAGAATGCCGGCTTCTGTCGCGAACTCCAAGTCTTGGCTACCGCGGCTGGCTCGCAGATGCGTTCGAATGATTTGGCGGATTTGCGCGGAAGTTTGTTGAACCCAGAAAAGTGAGACTGATTTTCGCTCTTGCTCGAAGAATTTTTTGAGTTGTGGGGAGCCCAGCGCGGAGACGTATTCCAGATCTTTTTTTGCGAAAATTTGGGTGACGAACTCCGCGGGGCACCCGCTTTCGAATTCGCCTTCACGATTCAACGATTCGCTCGTTGCGAAAGAACGGTCTTGCGCGGACAGCGCGGACTTAACCCACATCACCATCGCGAAAAAAAGCACGACGGCGGCGCTCACCGCGATGGAGATTCCCATCACGGATGCACCGCCTTTTCGAGATATCCGCGGGCCTCGCGGAGGCGGTAGCGCGTGGCCGCGGCCACGCGCGCGTATTGCTGTTCGAACGCAAACTGCCTCTCGGGTTCGGGATCCGAACGATAGGACCACAAATGGCCGACCCAGACGGTCAGCGCCAAGGCGTAGGAAACCGGGTGCAAGTACGCCAAAAAGCTGCTGCTCATGTTTCCCATCACGGCGACGAAGGCCAGTTGGATGACGCTCAGGCCGATGAACAGGCCGTAACCGATTAAAATGCCTCTCAGATTTCGTCCGAAGGGAATTGCGTAGAGGAGGAATAAGGCCACTAGCGCGAGAATGGTGGTGGCTTGTACGATTCGAACGTCGCGCTCGAGATTCACGCAAGTGGTGATCCAGCGGTGCGCGTCATTCGAAGCGGCAACGGCTGCGTTCGTGCAGGCCAGAACAAACCCGATGGCGAGCAAGTTGCGGGCCAGGCGGGCCGTTCCCGGATAGGCGGCGAGCGCCACGCGGCAAATTTCAAACATTACGGCGCAGCCGGCTACTACGCCGAGGAATTCCGTGCTCCAGTAGACAGGAGAATAAAGGCGCGGTTCCCAGCGATATGCGATGAACCGCAAAATGTCCTGGAACAAGACAAACGAAATATAGATATAAAAAATCGGATAATACGTCGCGAGCCTGCCGCCAAACGCACGGACGAGCAGAAGGATTTCCAGCCCGATGCTTCCCCACCAGATGAGTTGACTCAGCATCTTCGTTCAAAGCCAGCTTGAGTTACCTGCACCGGGCGAAATGTTAGCACGGGTCGGGGGAAGTATGCGGAGCACCCCTCCCCCTGTGCGCTAGTGGAATTGTTTTACGACGCAAACTCAAAACCGGACGGCGGAGGAATCGGTGGCTGCGGTGAGCCTCCATCCGCGATCACGGTCGTCGCGTCGTTTACGTAGTTGTTAGTATGGGTGAGCTTTGTGCCACCCTTTACGTTCTCTATACCCGGGTTAATCGGAAAAAGGGCCACAGCAGCGAACAAACTCATCACACAGACCGCGATCGTGCTTTTTACTATCGACATTTGTGCCTCCAAACCAGAAGGGAATGACGGCGCTTGGATCGTGACGCCCCGCAGTCCCGAACCCACCTTAGCCTAAGCGCCATTCCCAAAATGCCCGCTCAGAACCAACGCTTGGTTGCAATTCCAACCAATTCCAGGAAGCGCATTAAGTTGCCAGTGAGCCAATATGTGGTTCGCACCGGCAACGCGCCAGGCAATCCAGTCCGAGGAATGGCCGAGGCGGCGCCACGCGCGAGCCGAGCCCGGTCGCATGTTGCGCGCGGACAGCCACCTCTTCGTGGACGACCACTGCGTCTCACATTCGGGTCAATTTTTCGGGAGAATTCGGCGAATACGCTGTCTGCAGTGGCGTTGGGCCTCCTCCCGCACCGGGGCGTTCGGAATCGCCGCAACTCCCAGCTCCGTTCTTAATAACCTCCAGCCGCCCTTGCGGGGTACGGCGAATCGTGGGCCCGATTCTTTGGGTCCATCGCCAGCGGTTGTGTTTCCAAGCGGCTGGTACTTTTGCCCAGTCCACCTGCTCGCCGTGAGTCAATACTCACGGGGTTACGCGCAGGTGGGCAAAGGCAAAGTCTCCTTCCGTGGAATGGCGGCCCACAAATTTTCAGTCCCGGCGCGCTACTCCGGGCCGCAAGGATTGCGTTTTTTTTCGGCGGTCATTTTTGCAGGGAGAGGTTCATTCGACGTGGCGATCCGCAAAGGCGAGCAATGGAACTGCATCAATCCCGCTTGCAACGGGGAGGTCTTCGTGATCGCCTCCAGCGAGTTGGAAGGCGGGGTAAATCCGCGCTGTTCCTGCGGCAGCGTAATGAAGCAACCCTATTTGCGCCCGGCTTTGAAGACGTACCCGGCCACGCAGGAAGCGCGCCAGCGGGTGCAAATTCCGCCGGGTCTATCGCTTGAAGAGCTGGGCTACCAGCACGAACGGAAGTACAAGAACTGACGTTTTCTTTGTCCAGGGGAAGTTGGAGAGATGAAATTTTTCACCCAGTTTTCGATTTTCCCAAAGCGGATACCAGGTCAAATCGGAGTATTTTCTACCTCCGCGCCACAACCCAAATCCGAATCCGTACGGCATCACCTCGCCAACATCGTGTATTGCGCGCTCGCCCTGACCTTGTTTTATTTCGTCTCCAGGCCGGCCTTCAAATGAATCCCCCAAACCAATCCACAAAAACCGCTCCGGAAGATCTTTCTTCCGTGCCGCAGTGCCGGGCTGAGCTTATCTTCTATGCCAAGACGCGGCAAAAACAGTCCCGCCCCGTCACCATCCTCGGCGAATACACTTGCGATTGCCGCCGTCCCGATTGGCCGCAGCGGTGGCAAGATTGGAGCACCTCCGCCAACCCCTTCCTCAACCTGTTCCTGTGCCGCGACCACGCCCAAAAACTCGGCCTCCTCGATTAAGGCGCGGGTCACGTCGCAGGCATGACTCACGGTTCACGCAATATTTTCTTCTCCCCCGCAAGGCCAGTGGCTCTTCCGCAACACAGTACCGGGGGGCCATTGTGCCGGACGTTTCCGCCCGGGACGATAGAAGGGCAAGCGGGGCGAAGGGTGCTCCGCACGGTGGTCTATTGGACTTGAGGAGCGGAAGACGAAGGCTATGGGCACGCTGAACCGCCAGGAGTTGGATCAACTGGAACGCCGGGAGCTGCAGATCACGGTGCTGGCAGCGGTGTTTGTGCTGGTACTGGCGACGGGGCTGGCGGTGTTTATGTACCCGCTGGTGTTCCTGCATCCGGTCGGAGACAAGTGGGGCTTGCGGGTGGCATTCTTCGGGTTCTGCTTGCTGACAGTGCTGTTTGACGTGTACCTGCTGGAACGGCAGAAGACGGTGCGCGAGCTGAAGCAGCGGCTGCTGGCGGAGTTGGAGCGCAACGTTACGTTGCAACAGCAGGCCAGTGTGGATCATCTCCAGACCATGCCGGATCAGAACTATTTCTGGGACCGCTTGACGATGGAATTCCGCCGGGCGATGAGCATGGAGAAGACGCTGTCGCTGCTGATCGTGCAGACCAAGCCGGGTAGTTCGCTGGTCAAAAACAAAGAGAATAGCGAAGGATTGAGCGATGCGGCGAAGGCGACTTCGCGAAGGCTGCGGCCATCGGATTCGATTTACCGGCTGGCGACGGGAATGTTTGCGGTGGTGCTACCGGAGACAGATTCGCTGAATGCCAAGCGCATCGCGATGCGGCTGCAAGAAGAATTGCAGAACGTTCGCGCGAAGCATGGCACGGCGTTCGACATTACCGTGCACAATTATCCGGAGCAGGTGAAAAGCGCGCGCGAGCTGGAAGATATTGTGAAGTCGCTGCTGCCGGCGCAGGACGCGTGGGCCACACCGGCTCTTGCGGACGCGAAGTAATCAGTTTTCTGTTTTTAGTTCTTCGTTTTTGGTTTTTGGTTTCTAGCTCTTGTTCTGGCAACAGAGAATCACCGAAGGGCCTGTTTCAAATCCTCGATCAAATCCTCTTTATCTTCCAGACCAATCGAAACGCGCACGGTTCCGGGGCTGACGCCGGCGCGGCGCAATTCTTCGTTGGACATGTTGTAGTGCGAGCTGTAGATCGGCATAATCACCAGCGACTCCACACCTCCGAGACTTGCCGCCAGCAGGAATAGCTGCACGCGATCGCAAAAACGCCGCGCCGCGGGCAAGCCACCCTTCAAATCAAACGCCAGCATGCCGCCGAAGCCGCGCATCTGCTTTCGCGCGAGCGCGTGATCCGGGTGAGATTTCAGACCGGGATAATGCACGCGGGCTACTCTCGAATGGCTTTCGAGGAATTTGGCGACGGCCATGGCGTTTTCGCACTGCCGTTCGACGCGCACGCCGAGCGTTTTGATCCCGCGAATGAGTAGATAGGCGGCGCCGGGATCCATCGAGCCGCCCAAATAAATGACCATTTGGCGAACGCGCTCCATCCAATTCGAATTGCCGACCGCGACGCCGGCGATGATGTCGGAATGGCCGGCAAGCGATTTCGTGGCGCTGTGAACGACCATGTCGTAGCCGAGCGCGATGGGATTCTGCAAAACGGGAGTGGCGAAGGTGTTGTCAATGATGGAGATGAGTTTGTGCTTCTTGGCAAAGGCCACGGCTTTGTGGATGTCCACGAGGCGAAGGGTGGGATTGGTGGGCGTTTCGACGTAGAGAACTTTGGTGCGCGAGTTAGCGAGAGATTCGAGGTCCGCGAGATCGGTTCCCACCTGGCGAACGGTGATACCCATGTTGGGAAAAATATCGCGCATCAGGCGGTACGAGCCACCGTAGAGTTGCGCGGTAGAGATGACTTCGTCGCCATTTTTCAGCGCGGCGAGAAGCGAAGAGGAGATCGCCGCCATTCCGGAAGATGTGACGACCGCGGCTTCCGCGCCCTCCAGCGCAGCGATTTTTTTCTGGGCGACGGTCAACGTGGGATTGCCGTAGCGCGTGTAGATGTAGGCTTTGTTCTTGCCTTCGGCCCACAATTTCATTTCCGCGGTGGAAGAAAACGTGAAGGTAGAGGAGCGGATGATTTCGGTGACGATGGGGCCGTTGACGCCGTGGCGAGAGGGCTCGCCGCCATGAATGGCCCTTGTTTGCGGACCGAACTTGCGCTCTGTTATGTTTTTCATGGCGACAATTGTCCACCCCGCGCGGCAGCCAGACCAACATCCAATTTGGAGCCCTTCGCGGCTTGACAGTTTCCTCCAGGGGGCCAGGCCGTGCGTTTTTTGCGCGGGCAAATTTGCTCCGCGCGCAAGTGGATCGCGCAACGGAAGCGCAAGCTTGGCGGTAAAAATACTGCGTGTAAGAAAGTGAGCGGAGGCGGACGTGGAGTTCTGGTCATCGCGGCAATGGATCTATGCGCTATGGATGTTGTTCGGATTGTACTGGCTGGTCTCGGCGCTCAAGCGGAAGAGAACGAAGCAGCGCGAAAGCTGGAGCCAACGTTTAGGCTATGTGCTTCCGCTGCTGGTGGCGTTTTACTTATTGGACCGGCCGGAAGCGCGCTACGGATGGCTGAGCGAACGTTTTGTTCCCTGGAGCCCGGCGGTGGAATGGGGCGGCGTCTTTCTGACTGCCGCGGGCGTGGCGATGGCGTTTTGGGCGCGCTGGCATTTGGGGACCAATTGGAGCGGCACGGTCGCGCTGAAGGAAGGGCATGAATTGATTCGGAGCGGACCGTATCGCGCCATTCGGCATCCGATTTACACGGGAATTCTTCTCGCGCTCCTCGGAACCATTCTTGCCATTGGGGAGATACGAGGATTGCTGGCTGTGGCCATTACGTGGCTGTCCTTTTACATCAAGGCGCGCCGCGAAGAGTTATTTCTCCGGCAGGAGTTCGGGGAACGATTTGATGAGCACTTGAAGCACACCGGGATGTTTTTACCAAAGATGGGGTAATCGGCTGATAATGGCGGAGCGGGAGGCTACCATGCTCGCATCAGGCAAGATGGTTGGTTTTGTTCTCACCAAAGATTACGACCAGGCAAGGGCCTTTTATGAGGGCAAGCTGGGATTCGAATTCGTCAGCCAGGATCAGTTTGCGCTGGCGATGAAAGTTGGCGGGCACTTCGTGCGGATTTCCAAGGTTCCGAATTTCACTCCGCTTCGGAGCACGGTGCTGGGCTGGGAGGTCGAAAACATCGAAGCAGTTGTGGCCTGGCTCAAACAGCGAGGCGTTGCGATGGAAAAGTATCCCTTCATCCAGGATCCTGAGCGCGGGATTTGGACGACTCCCAACGGCGACAAAGTGGCTTGGTTTAAGGACGCGGATGGGAACGTGCTATCCGTAAGCCAGCATCAATAGCGTACGCCGCCATGACGTTGCAAAAGGTCTTTGAGCGGAACGGTGAGCTCCTGACCGCAGCGAACACGTTCGAGCGCCTGTTCGGCGAAGTAGACATCCTCAAGATCATCGAGATGCTGGACGATGGCTTCACGGACGTAAGACGTCTTGGTGCGCCCGGTGCGGCGAGCCAGCTTTTCGAGACGTTTTTCAATAGACTGCGGAAGGCGGATAGTCAGCATAAGGACCTCGCTACATGAGTGTTGAGTGTTGCATAGTCCCGTGCCAACCGTGCTCCCGTCGAGACCCTGCTTCTAGGCTTCTTCTTCGACGAGTTGTTCGCCGTGCGCGGCTTTGTGGGCGGCGATGACTTTTTCGGCGAGTTCGTTGGGGACGTAGTCGTAGTGCGAGAACTCCATCGAATAGCTCGCGCGGCCTTGCGTTTTTGAGATGAGATCGTTGGCGTAGGTGAGCATTTCGGAGAACGGCACCTGCGCCTTGATGATGACGTTGTGGGCGCGGGCTTCGCTGCCGGCGATGCGGCCGCGTCGCGCGCTGAGGTCGCCCATCAGGTCACCGGAGTATTGATCGGGCGCGTACACTTCCACGTGCATGACAGGTTCGAGGAGCGCGGGGCGCGCCTGCTTCATGGCTTCCTTGAACGCCAGCGAGCCGGCGATCTTGAAAGCCATGTCCGAGGAATCGACGTCGTGATATTTGCCGTCGTAGAGCACGGCGCGGAAATCCACGACGGGAAAGCCGGCGAGGTAGCCGCGCGCGGCGGCATCGCGAATGCCTTTTTCGACGGACGGAATCCAGTTCCGGGGAATGGCGCCGCCAAAAACGTCGTCCACGAACTCGACACCTTTGCCGCGCTCGATGGGCTCCATCTTGATGCGGCATACACCGAACTGGCCGTGGCCGCCGGACTGTTTCTTGTGCTTGCCTTCGGCGTCGGCCTTGCCGCGAATGGTTTCGCGGTAAGGGACTTTCGGGGGCTTCAGAGTGAGGTCGACGTGATAGCGCTTGTGGAGCTTGGCGACGACGACTTCGATGTGCTGCTGGCCCGAACCGGCGAGCAGGAATTCCTTGGTTTGCGGATCGCGTGAAAAGCGGAGCGCCGCGTCTTCCTCGAGAATTTTGTGGATGGAAACACCGATTTTGTCCTCGTCGGCGCGCGTTTTCGGCTCGATGGCAAAGGTGATGGAAGGTTCCGGAAGCTGCGCGGGGGAATAATAGATCGCTGGGGATTTGTCGCCGAGCGTTTCGCCGGTGGTGGTTTCCTTCAGCTTGGCGATGGCGCCGATGTCTCCCGAATGCAGTTCGCCGACTTCGGTGAGCTGTTTTCCTTGCACGACCTGGATGTGCTGGAAGCGTTCCGGCAAGTTGCGATTGTAGTTGGTCAGCGTCGCGTCGTTTTTCAAGACGCCGCTCTTCACCTTGAAGTAGTTGATGCGTCCGGCGAAGGGATCGGCGAGCGTTTTGAAGACAAAGAGAGAGAGCGGCTGGCTGTCGTCGTACTTGCGCTCGACGCGATCGCCTTTGCCGCCGGGTTCTTTGAAGCCGACTTGGGCGTGCTCGTCGGGATGCGGGAACGCGTCCGCCAAAAATGTAAGCAGGCTCGCGGTGCCGATGTTGCGACACCCGGAAGTCATCAGGACGGGGAATATTTTTTCGGCGACGATGGCCTTACGAACGGCGGGAATCAGATCGTGGATGGGAATGGTGCCTTCGCGGAAAAATTCTTCCATCATTTCGTCGTCGCCTTCGGCGATCATTTCGACGAGTTTCTCGTGCGCTTCCTTGGCTTCGTCCGCGAGCGCGCCGGGAATTTCTTCGATGGAGGGTTTTCCATCGCCGTCGGGTTTGTAGATGTGCGCTTTCATGGCCACGAGGTCCACGACGCCGCGGAAACCCTTCTCCGAACCGATGGGGAGCTGAATGGCGACGACGTTGCGGCCGAAAACCTGCTCGAGGGATTCCATGGAGCGTTCGAAACTGGAGAGCTCGCGATCCATCCAGGTGAGCACGAAAGCGCGAGGAATGTCGTACTCGGTGCAATAGTCCCAAACTTTTTCGGTGGTGACCTGCGCGCCGACGTGCGCGTCCACGGCGATAAGCGCGGCATCGGCGGCGATGAGCGAGGCTTTCGTTTCGGTGATGAAGGTGGAATAGCCGGGGAGATCGAGGAGATTGATTTTGACTTTATCGGAGGAGCCGGAAGGACTGGCCGGGGTGGCGGGCCACTCGGCGTAGGCCAGGCCGGTTTGAATGGAGATTTTGCGCGCGACTTCTTCGTCGTCCCAGTCGGTGGTGGTGCTGCCTTCGGCAACTTTTCCCCAACGCGGGGTCATGCCCGCGGTGAAGAGCAACGACGACACCAGCTGGGTCTTCCCGGTGCCGCCGTGGCCGACAATGCCAACGTTTCGAATGTCCTTGGTGAGATAGGTCTTCATGCAAACCTCCAACAGACGAGGTCCGTGCAGCAGAAAGCGGGCGCGGGCCTGCGCCTGGCAAGTTGGAACTGAGGGAGGAGAACGTGGCCGCTGTACCTGGGTCCCCGTGGGGCGGGGGCGAAGGCCTGACAAGAGTTCCCTGGTCCGATCTCCTAGCGGGCGGATGCTAGCACAGAGAAAGGGCGGGAGCAACGCGTGGGGAGGGAAAATTTGGAGAGGGCATGGGTTCGAGCAAGTCGTGCTTGCAGAGAGGAAAAAGTGCCGGGACTAGTACCGCTGGGCGAAATGGAGGGTGCGCTTGAGGCAGTGCTTGTTGTTGGAAGCATGGAACTTAGATGCGACATAAAAAACGGCGAGTCGGCATGGCACTTGCGATGAGAAAGAGGGGCAACAAGCCGCCGATGAAGAGTTTCGTGCGCAAGAGTTTTGTTCCGAAGCACACGACGCAGCGGTGAAGAACCCGCGAACTTTCCGCCCGAATCGGGCGCCAGGCACAAGGAGACTGAGTATGGATGAATATGGTGAAGTGAATCAGAACGGACACAAGGGAGAGACCTCGCCGGCAGCAGTGAATCGCTGGCTGGCAATTGCCGCAGTGGTGCTGGTAATCGCCGCAGGAGTGGCCTTCGGCTACGGGTACCGGCAACAAATCCTGGTTGGGCATCTGACGGCGCAAGAGGCGACGGCTAACGCGACGATCAACCAGATGCAGGGGGATCTCAGCACGCTGACGGCAAAATTGAATGAGATGACCGCGGCACAGGCGGCGCAAGCGGCCAAGGAAGCGGCGGCGCAGAGCGCCAATCAGCCGAATAAGAATGCCGTCACTCCCGCACATTCCACGGCCAAACGAACTGCGCCCGTGGACAAGCGCTACAAACAGTTGCAGGCGCAATTGGAAGAGCAGCAGAAGCAGCTGAAAGATACGCAGGACCAGGTGGCCAAGAACCGCTCGGACCTGGAGGGCAACATTAGTTCCACGCGCGATGAGTTGAACGGCTCAATCGCCAAGACGCACGAGGAATTGGTGGCGCTCGCGAAGCGCGGGGAGCGCAGCTACTTCGAGTTCGACCTTTCGAAGTCCAAGCAGTTCCAGCGCGTGGGGCCGCTGACGCTTTCGCTGCGCAAGGCGGACACCAAGCACAAGAGCTACGACGTGGAGATGATCGTGGACGACAACCAGTTGAGCAAGAGGAAGGTGAACCTATACGAGCCCATCTGGATCCACACGGAAAACGAGTCACAGCCGGTGCAAATCGTGGTAAACAAAATCGGCAAGAACGAAGTGCATGGGTACGTGAGCGCCCCGAAGTACAGGCCATCGGAGCTGGCGGCAAGCGGCGCGAATGCTGCGGCGGTCACGCCAGTTTCGGCGCACCCGCAGACGACGGATCAGAATCCGCAGACTCCTCCTTCGCAACCGGAATCGCAGCCACAACAGCCAGAACTTTAACTAAAACGTAGACTGAACGTGAGTATCCGGCAGAGTGTCCTCCCAGGCGCTCTGCCGGTTTTGTTTTGCGATCAGCGCAAACTGGCGGCGGGTTACGGTGCCAGCTCCAGTGCGGCTTTGAGAGAGAGTTTGCTGGACTTGAGGACTTCGAGGGTGCGTCGCCAGTCGACGCGGCCGGGAAATTTCAAGATGACGGCGTGGCTGCCGGCGGAAAGTTTCAGCGTGGCGGGCGCGTTACCGTGGAATTTTTCATCGATGAAGATTTCTGCGCCGTCGGGTTCGGAGGTGATGGTGACAACGCCGAAGCCATCCGGAGAGGATGGGTTCTGCGGATCGGGCGCGGATTCAGTCGCGAGAGACGCGGTGCTCTGCGGCGAGGGTGAGTCGGCGGCATCCGCGGCGAGTCTTGCGGCTTTGCCTCGCGCCAGAGGTTGAGGGGCGGCCCCAATATTGGGATAGAAGCGACGCAGGACTTCGAGGACATCGGAAGAACTGAGCGCGAAGCCGATACCGGTAACGTTTTTCTTGATGAGTTTCTGCGTGTTGATGCCGATGACTTCGCCGCGGGAGTTGAGGAGCGGGCCGCCGCTGTTACCGGGGTTGATAGGCGCGTCGGTTTGAATCCAGGTGCCGGGCCCGGCGTTGGGAAATTTTCCGACGGCACTGACGATGCCTTTGGTGACGCTGAAGAGCATGGCGTCGCCGGGATTGCCGATGGCCAGAACGCTCTCTCCCTGATGGACATTCGTTGCGGCAGTAAGAGGGAGATGCGGGAATTCGTTATTCTCCGAAAGACCGTCTACCTTTGCTAGCGCGATATCCAGTTCCGCGTCGACGTAAACGACTTTGGCTTCGAGTTGCTGGCCGGCGGAAAGTTGCGTGAGCAGGCTTTCTTCGCCGCGCGCCAGGTGCGCATTGGTGACGATGACGCCCGTGCTGGTGACAAGAAACCCCGAGCCGGATTTGTTCAGACCTCTCAAATAGACAACGGCGGGCTTGGTCTGGCGAACGAGTTCTTCGAGGGAGAGCTCGAGCTGAAGGGTGGAGCTGGCGACGGAATCCTTCGCGTTGATTTCGCCGGTAAAAGTCTCCCCGATGGGTTTGAGATCAACGTGGAAACGGTCGGTCTTGAGCAGCCAGTACTCGCCGAGGTTGCGTCCTTTGAGCGAAACCCAATTCTGGGGACCGTCGGTCAAAGTGAGCTCTTTGGTGGCGTAACCGGGCAGGCTGATGCGCGCGACCATGGCGTGCTCCAGGCGCGCGCCGAACGACGTCTTGGTCTTGTGGAAGAAGCCGCCGGGAAAATCTTTTTCGAACGGCGTAGTGCCGGCGGCGACGCCGTTGAGCTCGACGGTGGCGCCGGAAGGATTGCTGGTGATTTGCAGCCTTTCGGCAGAGGCGCGCCGGGGACAGGCGAGTAGAAAGCAGAGAGCGCAAAGACAGATTCGCGAGCGGAAAGCCATGCGAAACCTCGCGGAAAGGATGGACTCACCAATAGCTTACCATAGTATTATGTTACTCAAGCAGTAAAATAAAGCGCTAGGCGGGAACCTGACACTATGACTTTTTTTCGTACCCGGAGCAGGAGAGGACCGGGAGGCGAGGATATTTTGGAAAGCGCGGATCGGTGGCGGAGAGTTCGCAGAGGATAAAAAAGGAGCCGCGAGACGATTCGATGGAGCGAGCGTGCACGCAGGAGGCACAGAGGCCGGCCGGCGAAGAATTCGATTCAGATTCGGAAGAGTTTGTCACGTAAGTTCAGCCCTGCCTCGAAGCGACGACCGTGATTTGCTTTCCGGGGTTTACCGATTCTCAGGAGGCGTGGTTGCCGGTGCGGCGGGCGATTCCGGCGGCGCGGGCTTGGCGAAGCGGGATTCTTCGATTTGCGGATCGACCTCGATTTTCTCGGCGGTGAGGCTTTGCTTGAGGTCCGTTCCAGGGCTGCCGGAGTCGATTTTGAAGGCGTATTTCAGGCCCTGGACTTCGCGGTAGTCGGAGAAAAAAGATTCCCAGGGGATGTCCTTGTTGTCGGCTTTGCGGACGCCTTCCCACTTGAGAAGAAAGAACGAGGAAACATCGAACAGATAGAAGCGTACGTCGCCGTTTTTGTTGGTGAGTTTCAGGCGAAAGACGGGTTTGCCATCGAGGTCTTCCTTGCCCATGAGTTCAATTTGATTTCCTTTGGCTTTGTAGTCCACCAGAGGGCCGTCGAAATCGGATTCGTCGGAGATGCTCTTCAAATCTTCGTCGGACATCGGCTGGACGTCCCTGTTGGGAGCAAAGGGATTGATGGTCCAGCCGGCCCCTTTGCCGTCGTAAATACGAACGAGTTTTTGGCCGTCAATGGAGATTTCCATGTGCATTTTGTGGGGGCGCTTGAGCTCGACGACGAAGACACCCTCCGCACCCGGGCCAAAAGAAATGCTTCCGGTGACGCGCTCGGCCTGGACGGCCTTAATCTTTTCGGCGCCGCCACGGGCGTCGAGGGCTTTCTTGACGATTTCGTCGGCGGTCTGGGCTCCGGCGGCGATCGGCAAGAAGCAGAACAGTGCGAGGAAAAGAATCTTTGATCTTATTTGCAGCCCGTCAGGGAGTTGTGGGATTTGAACGTCGCGCATCCTATTCATCCTAGAAGTAGAAGCGCTTTCGGTCAAATGCGTTGCCAGGCACAGCCTTTGGGAAGGCCGTCTGGCGGCATTCAAGATTGCGAAACAATTTTTCATTAGACTCGCTTGAATGTAGATTGGTGGTGCCGCCGGGCGCGGGAAATGAGAGAAATCTTCGGGAATCGAGGAAGCGAACCGATGAGATTGCGAGTCAATGCTGGCTGGTTATTGCTTTGCTTGAGTTTTTGCGGAATGGTGCGCGGCCAGCAGGAACCCGCAAGCGAGGGCCGCCCGATAACGCCCGCGGGGACGCTGGTGCTGGATGCAGCCACGCATTTGCCGGCGGTTGGCGCCATGCCCATGGCGATGCTGCGCAGCCCGGATGCGCTCGGAACGGATGGCAAGGGCCGGTACCTGCTGATCGTGAATAGCGGATACGGGGTGCAGTTCAGCGAAGCGAGCAATAAGGCCCAGCAATCAATTGCTGTGCTGGACCTGAACGCCAAGCCGGAACCGCAGGTGATTCAAAATGTTTATTTTCCGACGCCGCAAAGCGCCAATGTGGGACTGGATTTCTTGCCTAAGCCCGGGGCGGATGGAAGTTTTGCGATGTATGTTTCCGGAGGATTCGAAAATAAAGTCTGGATTTTCCGGTTTGATCCGAAGGCCGCGGCACCCGTTCAGCCGGAGTCGCCGGGACCGGATTCAAAAGTCCGCGCGCTATCGTTTGAAATCAGCAAGCCGGGTGAAGCAACGTCCGCGGATTACAACAAAGGAAAAGCCGCGTTGTATCCAATTGGACTGGCGGTGACTCGCGATGGAGCCACACTGGTGACGGCAAACAATCTGGGAGACAGCGTGACGATTGTGCGCGGACTTCAGAATTTGCGGCAGATGGAGCGCGTGGATTTGCACCGCCCGGGAAAGCCGGACGAAAACATTTATCCGTATGGGATAGTTGTGCTGGGAAGCGGGAAGAATGGCCGGGCGTACGTGTCCTGCTGGAACGATTCGTCGGTGGCAGTGGTTTCGCTGGACCAGAAAGCGGGGGTTCGAAAGTACATACCCGTGGACCGTCATCCGACTGCAATGCTTTCGAACGCAGAGGGAACGCGGATTTTCGTGGCGAACTCGGATGCGGACAGCGTTTCGGTGATTGATACGGCGACAGATCAAGAAGTGGAACGAATCAACGTTCGGCTGGCGGAAGCTGCCTTGCTGGGAGCTAGCCCGGAAGGGATTGCGCTGAGCGCGGACGAAAAAGCTCTTTATGTAGCGAACGCACACAGCAATGCGGTGGCGGTGGTGGCGCTCTCCGAACGCGCGCGCGGCGGGAGTGCTGAGGCCATACGAGCGGAGACTTCGAATTCGAAAGTGCTGGGATTTATCCCCACGGGCCAGTATCCCTCGGCCGTGTTTGTGGCGGACGGCAAGCTGTTCATCGGCAATGGAAAAGGAACAGGATTCGAGGCTTCCTCCATGCGCGTGAACAACAGCGGGCGCACGCCGAATCCGCCGAATGCGGCGTTTCCGCCCAACGCAGAGAAGAACCGGCAAGGCGGGGAGTACAGCGGCGCCATCGTTTCCGGGAACATCAGCATGGTGGCCCTGCCGGATGAGCCGGCGCTGGCGCACTACACGCAACAGACCATGCAGAATGATGGCCTGCTGGATTTTGCGCCGCCCAAACTCTTCGCAAAGACCACTCCGATCAAGCATGTGATTTACATCATCAAGGAAAATCGCACCTATGATCAGGTCTTCGGAGATGTAAAAACTTCGGGCGACGGGAACGCCGCGGACGGAGATCCGGACTTTGCCATTTTCGGGAGCGGCACGGCCGCGCGTCGGCCCGATGGAACCGCGCAATCCATTACGCCGAATCAGCATGCGCTGGCTCAGCGGTTCGGCCTCTTCGACCGCTTTTTTGTGAATTCCGAGGCTAGCCCCGACGGCCACAACTGGGCTACGGCGGCGTTTTCCACGGATTACGTGGACAAAGGGTTTCGCTGGGAATATTCCGACCGCGGGCGCACCTACGATTGGGAAGGCTATAACCGCTTGCCGGACTACGAGCCGCCCGGCAACCTGGATCTCGGAAAATTCAATGGCGATGCGCTAGCCGCGTTGACGGACATGCTGGAACAACATCTTCCCTACCGGAAGGGATTCACGGATCTGGCGGAGCCGAAAACCCTTTATTTGTGGGACGCAGCGGCGCGGGCTGGATTGACCTACCGGAATTACGGCGAATTCGTGACCGTGATTTCCGCGAAGGATGTGGAAGCCGCGGGACAGAAGAAAAAGAAAAGCTATCCGGACACTTCGAACGCCGTGCACGCGATCGCCAACAAGGCGTCGCTGGATAAGCATGACAGCCCTTCTTTCCGGAGCTTTGATTTGACGGCGCCGGACAGCTTTACGGTGGACTGCTATAAATCCGCGCTGGATCCTTCGGGCTCCGTGGATGCCGCGATCACACGCGAGAACGCGAACGCAAAATGCCGCGGCAATTCGCGCTTGGGAGAATGGCTGGCGGAGTTTCGCGGGTTCGTAGCGGAACGCGAAGCGGGGCGCGGGGATCCCATGCCGGCGCTAAACGTTGCGCGCTTTCCCAACGATCATACGACCGGCATCAAGAAGGATTTCCCAACGCCGCAATTTTATGTGGCGGACAATGATTATGCGGTCGGACGATTGGTCGAGGCGGTGTCTTCGAGCGTGTATTGGAAAGATACGGCGATCTTTATCGTGGAGGATGACGCGCAGGCGGGACCCGACCACGTGGATTCGCACCGTTCGGTAGGGCTGGCCATCAGCGCGTACAACCGTCCGGGCGCACTGATCCACAAATTTCACAGCACGGTGAGCATGATTCGAACGATGGAAATCCTGCTGGGAATTGCGCCGATGAATCAGCTGGACGCTTCGGCCATTCCCATGGATATTTTCCAGGAGACGCCGGACTTGACTCCGTTTAAGGCGGTTTTACCGACGATCGCCGCGGACAATATGATAACGCTTAAAGCGAAGAACAAGACCGAAGCGGAGTGGATGAAAAAATCCATGCGGCAGAACTTCGCGCACGCGGACATGGCTGATCCGCAAATCCTGAATGCCGCAATCTGGTTTGCATGCACGGGGAATGGGGCGTCGCTACCTGCGGCGGGGCAATTGCCTGCATATCAGGCGATGCGGCTGGGAGTTTCCGGGGTGGAAGACTCGGACAAGAACCGCAGCAAGAAAGTGGATGACGACGATTGAGGCGTCCGCGATTCGGATGCGGCGTTCGAGCGCATTAGGCAGGCGGCTTGGTTGTGGTTGCGCAGCGCCTTCCCGAAAAATCAGCGAAACAGCAGCGCGGTAAACTCTGTCAGATTGCTGCGCCACACCATCCAGGTGTGGTAGCCCGGGGTCTCGATATCCACGTGTGCAATGTTTTTGGACGCGAGCCAGGCGCGGAATTTGCGGTTGAACTCGATTAACCCGTCATCTGTCCCGCACGCGATCCAGAGCAAATGCAATTGCTGCGCGGACGAGGAGTCCAATCCAGGAAAATCCTTATCGAAATCCGGGTCCATGCCTCCGGAGCTGAACGCGCCAATCCACGCAAACTTACTCAGAGTGTTGAGCCCCGTCAGCAATGATTCGGAGCCGCCCATCGACAATCCGGCGATGGCGCGGGAATTGCGGTCCTTTATCACGGGATACTCCTCCTCCACGCGTGGGATCACTTCCATCAGCAGCGCGTCTCGGAACTTATTGAAGTTACGATCAGTGATGGCGCGATCGCGCCACACTCCGGAATTCGGGAGAAGTACTTCCGGCGCGCCGTAGCCCAACGGCATGACCACGATCATGGGCTTGGCTTTTCCTTGGGCGATCATGTTGTCCAGGATGACGTTGGCGCGGCCGACGGCCGTCCAGGCGCTGGCGTCGTCGCTGTACCCGTGCAAGAGATAGAGGACGGGATACGTCTGCTTTGCGCGAGGATCGTAGCCGGGCGGGGTGTAGACGAAAAAGTCGCGGTGATCGCCGACCACGCCGGATTTATAGAAATGATGATGAATCTCGCCGTGGGGCACGTCGTTAACTTCCCAAGGCAGCGAAGCCGGTCCGGGGATGTGCAACTCGCTTGCGCGATTGAGGAAGTTTGGTTTTATGGCGTGATTGGAGGGATCGAACATGTGCACGCCGTCGGCGATGATCGAGTAGCCGTAATAATCGGGAGCGAGCGGATCGGTGGTCACGCTCCAGACGCCCTGGTCGTCCTTCTGCATGGGAATCGGCTTGGGCTTGCCTTCGATCTGGACGGCGACTTCCTTGTCGTTGGGAGCGCGAAAGCGGAAGGTGACGCGATTGTCGGAGCGGACTTCGGGAGAGATGAGCGGAGGGGGTGGCGTTTGCGCGTGAGAGGCGGCGGCGATGAGCAGAATGGCGAGCGGAAAGACTATTCGTTTCATGATTCTCCTCATGATTCCGGCATTCGCGGCTCAGCGGTGGCGCGGGTTGCGAGCGGCGGCGCGGGGGATAATACCACCGCGTGCGAAACGAGGGGAGACGCGAGTGACTCTTCCCCTCGTCCTCTGCGTTATATCCTGTTCCCTCTCAGTTTCCTCACTTCCTCTTTGTGACCTCCGTCCTCTGTGTTCTCTGTGTTAAGTCTTTCTCTCTCTGCGCGTCTGTTCCCCAACACTGTGTGCGCCAAGCCGCCTCCGGCATTCGCAGCTGTTCTTCTATCCCCCACAAAATCAACCACCTACGTCTTGGCCCCCCACCTGCCATCCACTTACTGAGCATCCTCACCGGAGGCATCGCCAATGCTCCACACAAACCGGCTCCTCAGCCTCAGCCTAACCCTCATCCTCAGCGCCCTGTGGCTCTCCGCCTGCAACTCCACCCAAGCCCGTCTAGCTCCCGCTCACCGCCCCTCTCCCACGGCCAAACCGGCGCACGCTTTCTCCAGGCAACCGCCTTACGAAGGCGCCCTCTCCCTCTACAACAATCCCGACTACGGCATCTCGCTCCGCTATCCCCGCAACTACCTCCTCGACGAGGAGCTCGACCCCGACGACTCCCCCGGCCTCATGACCCAGCACGACTGGGAGTCCCAGCAGCCCGGCGCCATCCTCGTCGCTACGCTCCGCATTCCCGACGACGCCTACCCCAACACCACCTTCGCCGCCGGTCATCTCCAGTTTGTCGTGAACCCCTCCGCCACCGCTGCCGCGTGCCGTTCCTTCATCGCGCCTCCCGATTCCGACTGGCCCGGCGCCACCGACCAAATCACCCTCGGCGGCGTCCCCTTCTTCTGGTGCGATCGCGGCTCCGTGTCCAACGAATCCGTCTCCGCCGCCCGCGACTATGCCGGCTTCTCCTCCGGCGTCTGCTACCAATTCACCCTCGAAGTCTCTTCCTCCTCCGCCCCCGGCTCCGACCCCCAAATCGTCCCCGCCGACCTCCCCAAACTCCTCCGCCCCCTCGAAAAAATCGTCTCCTCTCTCCAGCTCCATCCCCCGCGGGACTAACACGATACCTTTGACGTATAACGCGATGCGTTGTATCCTTAGCGTGTGATTCAGAGCTTTGCGTCAAGGGAAACCGGGGAGCTCTTTCAATACCAGCATTCCAGGCGCTTTCGAGCCTTTGAGCGTGTGGCGCTGCGCAAACTGCTGCAATTGCATGCCGCGACCGAATTGCGTGTCTTGGCTTCGCCTCCCGGCAACCAGCTCGAGGCGTTGCATGGAGATCGCAAGGGACAGCATTCCATCCGCATCAACCAGCAGTGGAGGATCTGCTTCGCTTGGCGGGCCGGGCATTGCTATGACGTGGAAATCGTCGATTATCACTGAGAGGGAATGAAGATGGGCAAAGCAGAGAAGCTTATGGACCCAGTGCATCCGGGCGAGATTCTTCGCGAGGATTTCATGAAGCCGCTCGGCTTGTCCGTGAACAAGCTGGCGCTGGAGCTGCACGTCCCGGCCACGCGCATCGGGGAAATTGTGCACCAACGCCGCCGCATCACCGCGGAGACCGCGCTGCGCCTGGCGCGCTACTTCAAGACCAACGCCGAATTCTGGCTGAATCTTCAAACTTTCTACGATTTGGAAGTGACCCGGCGCTCCGGAAAGCTTTCGGAGATTGACCGCCAGGTCCAGCCGGTCGGAGCAGAGTGAAACAAAGCACGCAATTCGCTAACGAAATGTCGCGCAAAACCTAGGCCGTTCTTCTCTGCGCCCGGCGTTTACCCCGACCGGGTCGGGGCGTCTCCTCCCCTCCGTCTCTGCGTTAAGTCCTTTTCCCTTCTTCTCTTCTCCGTGTCCGCTGTGTTCTCTGTGTAATTCTTTGCTCCTGCTTTTGCCCCAGCTTGACACCCGTACCGTTGTGATCAACGATCCCGATCGATCATCATCATGCCCCACTCCCTCCCAGCTCCCGCCTTCGACGACCCCAAACACCACCTCCGCCTCTACCAAGGCGACTGCCTCGACCTCCTCGCCCAAATCCCCGAATCCTCCGTCGACCTCGTCTTCGCCGACCCGCCCTACTTCCTCTCCAACGGCGGCATCACCTGCCACGCCGGCAAAATGGTCTCCGTCAACAAAGGCGACTGGGACAAATCCCGCGGCCCCGACGCCAATCACGAATTCAACCGCTCCTGGCTCGCCGCCGCCCAGCGCGTCCTAAAACCCAACGGCTCTATCTGGGTCTCCGGCACCGCCCACGTCATCCATTCCGTCGGCTTTGCCATGCAGCAGCTCGGCTTCAAGCTCCTCAACGACATCTCCTGGGTCAAGCCCAATCCTCCTCCCAATCTTTCCTGCCGCTACTTCACCCACGCCACCGAAACCCTCATCTGGGCCGCCAAGGACAAAAAGTCCCGCCACACCTTCCACTACAAATTGATGAAGGAAACCAATCGCGGCAAGCAAATGAAATCCGTCTGGGAAATCCGCCCGCCGGAACCCTGGGAGAAAAAATTCGGCAAGCACCCCACCCAAAAACCCCTCGCCCTCCTCGAACGCATCCTCCTCGCCTCCTCCAACGAAGGCGACGTGGTCCTCGACCCATTCTGCGGTGGCGGCACGACGCAATATAAAAGGGCGCCCCTTTTGGAGTAGGGTTTTGAGTGTTCGGCTCGAACCCCCTACAGAAAGGAACGCCCTCAATGGATAGCAAAAAGTATATC